>Ga0256843_1000168_pt1 | contig 58814 bp, 64 predicted proteins | sample AlvinellametaG_FD_191572 | JGI IMG/M metagenome (GOLD analysis project Ga0256843, IMG submission 191572) | Pompeii worm associated microbial communities from hydrothermal vent at the East Pacific Rise, Pacific Ocean - Alvinella | ecosystem: Host-associated > Annelida > Integument > Unclassified ...
AAAGCCCCGACCAAAAAAGAAGAAAAAGAGAAATCTATCTCTTATGCATCTGCTCAACTTTACTAATTGCTGCTGCAATAGTAGTGCTAGAAGATTGTGCTTTCTCTAATAGAGATTTTGCTTCGGCGAGTGCCTTGGCAAGGTTTGTATCGTCTCCTGATAGTGCTACTGCACCATCTACCATACATAGAGTTTTATCCTCTTCTACTTTGACGTAACCACCATTAATTGCAACAGATACCTCTTTGTTATCTTTTTTTGCAATGGTTACTACGCCTGTATCTAAAAGAGAAACAACAGCAGCGTGTCCAGCTAAAACACCAAACTCGCCTTCGCTACCTGGTAGGGTAACTTGTTGAACTTCGTCGTCGAAAATAACACCATCTGGTGTTACTATCTCAAGTTTCATGAGTTCCATAATTAAACTCCTTCTACTTATTTATTTTTTGCTTGAATTTTCTCATTCTTCGCAATAGCTTCGTCCATGTTACCTACCATGTAGAATGCTGCTTCACTCATATCGTCGTATTTACCTTCGATAAGACCTTTGAATCCTGCAAGTGTATCTGCAAGTTCAACGTATACACCAGGGCTTCCTGTAAATACTTCAGCAACGTGGAATGGTTGAGACAAGTATTTTTCAATTTTTCTTGCTCTCTCAACAGTATTTTTATCCTCTTCACTAAGCTCATCCATACCAAGAATTGCAATAATATCTTGAAGATCTTTATACTTCTGAAGAATAGACTGAACACCACGTGCAATTGCATAATGCTCTGCACCAATAATCTCTGGGTCAAGCATTCTTGATGTTGAATCTAGTGGGTCAACTGCTGGATAGATACCTTTTTCTGCAATAGAACGGTTAAGTACTGTTGTTGCATCTAAGTGAGCAAATACAGAAGCAGGAGCAGGGTCAGTCAAGTCATCAGCAGGAACATATACAGCTTGAACAGATGTAATTGAACCTTTTGTTGTTGATGTAATTCTCTCTTGAAGTTTACCCATTTCAGATGCTAGTGTCGGTTGGTAACCAACTGCTGATGGAATACGACCAAGAAGAGCTGACATTTCAGAACCTGATTGAGCAAATCTAAAGATATTATCAACGAACATAAGAACGTCAAGACCCATCTCATCACGGAAATACTCAGCCATAGTAAGACCTGTAAGTGCAATTCTGTTTCTAGCTCCTGGAGGTTCACTCATTTGACCGTAGCACAGTGCAACTTTATCAAGTACGTTTGACTCTTCCATTTCAAAGTAAAGGTCATTTCCTTCACGTGTTCTCTCACCAACACCAGCAAATACTGAATAACCACTATGTTTCATAGCAACGTTGTTGATAAGCTCCATAATAATTACAGTTTTACCAACACCAGCACCACCGAATAGTCCTACTTTACCACCTTTGTTATAAGGAGCAAGAAGGTCAACTACTTTGATACCTGTCTCAAAAACTTCTGTTTTTGTACTCTGCTCTTCAAATGGTGGTGGGTCTCTGTGAATTGAACGATACTCTTTACAACTGAACTCTGGTCCATCATCAACAGTATCTCCAACAACATTAAAGATTCTTCCAAGAACTTCTTCTCCAACAGGAACTTTAATAGAGTCACCAGTTGCTTTAACCTCTTGACCTCTTACAAGACCTTCACTCATATCCATTGCAATTGTTCTTACACGGTTGTCACCCAACTGTGCTGCAACTTCTAAAACCAATCTTTGGTCACCAATTGTTGTCTCTAGTGCTTCGTTAATTGCTGGAAGATAATCCGTAAAATCAACATCAACAACTGGACCTAGTACTTGTACTACTTTACCTGTCATAAATCTATTCTCCTTTTATTTCAACGATTCCATACCACTGATAATCTCAATGAGCTCAGTCGTAATTGCTTCTTGTCGTGCTTTGTTATATTTAACAGTAAGTTTCCCTACCATCTCTTTTGCATTATTGGTTGCGGCATCCATCGCTTGCATTCGTGCAGAGTGTTCTGCTGCTAGTGAATCAAGTAATGCATAGTACATAGTGTACTCTACATATTTTAAAACCAATGCATCTAATAATGTATCATCATCATCTGGCTCAATCTCCATCTCAGACATTGAAACACTCTTCGTTAAATGAAGAGATTCAACATCAATTGGAAGAAGCTGTTGAACAGAAACACGCTGAGCAATCATACTTACATATCCATTATGAATAAGAATAATCTTGTCTGTCTCTCCTGCCACATAATCCTCTACCAATGAAGATATTAAGGCTGTTGACTCTTCATAATTCGGTTTTGAACTTAAATCAGCAATCTGATTTATCATCTCGACTTTATTATATTTAAAGAATGCAATACCTTTTTTACCAACACCACTTAAACGTACCTCAACACCAGCATCTTTATATTCTGCTAGCATTTCGTTTGCACGTTTAATTGTTTGATGGTTAAATCCACCACAAAGACCTTTATCAGAAGTTACAAAAACAATATCCACTTTTTTAGGATTTTTATTTTCACGCATGAAAATATTATCAATCCCTTCTGTGTGACTCTCTTGCATCTTCTGTGCGATTTCAGTCAACAATTCTGTCAACTTAACGGCGTAAACTTTTGAGCGTTTTGCAATCTCTTCTGCTCTCTTAAGTTTAGCCGATGAAACAAGTTTCATCGCACGAGTGGTCTTTTGCGTACCTTTAACACTCGCAATTTGACGTTTTATATCTTTTAAGTTAGCCATCGTTTAGCCTTCTTACGCTGTAAAAGATTCTTTGAAATCTTCCAATGCGTTTCTTAAATCAGCTTCATTTTCGTCAGTGATTTTTTTGTTGTCTCTAATACTATCTACTACAGACGAATATTTTGCTTCCATAAATGAGTAAAGCTCAGACTCAAACTTGGTTACAGCAGATACAGGAACATCATCAAGATAACCTTTTGTTCCTGCAAAAATCATAACAACTTGTTTCTCAATAGCGATTGGAGCATAAGGTCCTTGTTTAAGAACTTCTACCATTCTCGCACCTCGTTCAAGTTGATTTCTACTGTGTTCATCAAGGTCAGATGCAAACTGTGCAAATGCTTGAAGCTCACGGAAAGAAGCAAGGTCAAGTCTTAAAGTACCAGCAACTTGTTTGGTAGCTTTAATCTGTGCTGCACCACCAACTCTTGATACTGAAAGTCCAACGTTAATAGCTGGTCTAACACCCGAGTTAAATAGGTCAGTTTCAAGGAAAATCTGTCCATCAGTAATTGAAATTACGTTTGTTGGAATATATGCCGCAACGTCTCCAGCTTGTGTTTCAATAATTGGAAATGCTGTAATTGAACCTGCACCATTCTCATCTGATAATTTCGCTGCTCTTTCAAGAAGTCTTGAGTGAAGATAGAATACATCACCTGGGTATGCTTCTCTACCTGGAGGTCTTCTAAGAATCAATGACATTTCACGGTAAGCAACAGCATGTTTTGTAAGGTCATCATAGAAGATAACAGCATGTCTGCTAGAGTTCATATAATACTCAGCCAATGTAACACCTGCATATGGAGCAAGGAATTGGAACGCAGCAGAATCAGCAGCAGATGCAGCAACAATAATTGTATACTCCATTGCACCAGCTTCTTCTAATTTTTTAACGATTGTAGCAATAGTTGATTGCTTTTGTCCAATTGCAACATATACACAAGTAACACCTTGACCCTTTTGATTGATAATTGTATCAATTGCTAAAGTTGTTTTACCTGTCTGTCTGTCACCAATAATAAGTTCTCTTTGACCTCTACCAACTGGTACAAGTGCATCAATCGCTTTAATTCCTGTTTGAAGAGGCTCATGAACTGACTTTCTAGCCATAATTCCTGGAGCTTTATCTTCTAAGAGTCTTGACTCTGTTGACTCAATTGGACCTTTACCATCAATTGGCTCTCCAAGTGGGTTAACAACACGACCAACCATCGCTTCGCCAACTGGCATCTTTAGAAGTTCGCCTGTTCTCTTAACGCTCATACCTTCTCTAATTCCTGCCATTGAACCAAGAACAACGATACCAACGCTAGCCTCTTCAAGGTTAAGAACCATTCCTAAAACACCTGTCTCAAATGATACTACTTCTCCAGCCATAACATTGTTAAGACCATATACAGAAGTAATACCATCTGCAACACCTACTACTTTACCAACTTCGTTGATGTCTACATCTACCTCGAAATTTTCAATTCTCTCTTTAATTATCGAGCTAATTTCGTCTGCTTGTAATTTGTTTGCCACTGCAACTCCTTCCGTTAGATTACTATTTTATAATGATTTCGTAATGAAATCAATTAACTGTTCTTTAACTCTCTGCTTAGAGAAGTTTACCTCTATACCCAAATCTTCAACCGAAACTTTAATGCCATCAAGGTCTGATTGCTTCTGAGTCAATTTAATGGTTGAACCTGTGTATTTCGCTAATGAAGCTTCAAGCTCTGCAATCTCTGCATCACTTAATGTGTTTGAGCTTGTCACAACACCTTCATACTGATTTGTCTCTTTTTGAATTGCTTGGTTTAACTTTTTGGCTATTGCAGGAATTAAATCTAAACGACCATTCTCTCCAATAATTTTAATAAAGTTTTGTAACTTAATGTCACTATCTTGACCCAAACCGTCCAATACAAAGGCTGTTTTCTCCTCCGCTGTAACCAATGGAGAAGTTAATCTCTCTGCTACAGTAGCATCAGAAAACAACTCTGCAATAGCATTAAGCACCATTGAAAACTCTGCTCTCTGCTCGTTTGATGTACTCTCTACAAGTGCGTTAACATATCTGTTTGCGATTAACTCTTCCATCTATGCCACCTTTTTTGCAATAAGAGAAACAACTTTTGCTTCATCTACATTAATATCACTTGTATCAAAACCGTTATTCAAAATTGAATTGATAGTCTCTCTTGTCGCTTTTTTTGTCTCTAATGCCTCTTTCTCTTCTAGCTGTTTCTCTAAAAGAGCCAGAGTGGCATCATTTTTTTCAGCAATGTTTGTTGCCAAAAGTTTTGCCTCTTTTCCTGCATCAGAGATAATCTCTTCTGCTCTCTTTTCAGCTTTAAGTACATTTTGTTCTGCTAAAAGACGCTCATTTTTAGAAGCTTTTAACTTCTCTTCAATTTCAGCAAGTTGTTTAGCAATACCTTCAGTTCGTCCTTTAAAGAAAGCTTTAATAGGATTAGCTGCAAGATAGTAAACAAGTCCTGCAAATATAGTAAAGTTTAAGACTCTATATTTAAAATCTGAGTCCATCATGGTTACACTGTGATGCTCTGCTCCTGTTGCTAAAACCAATGATGGTAGAACAACAGCAAAAATTAGAGCTATGTTTTTAATTTTCATTCATCTCTCTCCTATAAGTTACCGAGTTTAGTCTGTAAACTCTTTTTAAAAGCAGGTAACTCAGAAGCCAGTGAGTTTTTCAACGCCTCTTGATTTGCAGACAGTTCAGATAAAAATGTCTGATATACACTATCAAGCTCTTTCACTTTACTCTCTATTTTACTCTCTGCTAAAGCTTTCGCTTCATCAGTAGCTTTCTCTCTGATTGCATTCGCTTCTGCTTTCGCATCAGCCAAAAGTGCATCAGCTTTTGCATTAAGTCCATCACTATTATCTGACATCTCTTCAGCATTTTGTAAATCTTTTGCTATTGTAGCATCTCTATCATCCATAAACTTTAGTAATGGCTGAAACAGCATCTGATTTAACAAAAAAAGAAGAGAGAAGAAAACAACAAGAACGAACAACATCAAACCGGGATTCAAGTCAAGCATTCAAACTCCTCCAAAAAATTTTGCGTATTATAACTTGGTAAATGTAATAATTTCATTAATATATAGTTATATTATGGGGTTTGAAGAAATTTAAAAAAGTGATTGGGTAGATTAGTAGCAGAGACAAACCCAAGAGTAAAAGTTTGTCTATTTTTGTAACATTTCTAAAAACTTCTCTACTTCACTACTGTTTTTAAAGTTTATCTCTAAAGAGTTATTTTTTAATTTAAAATTAAAAGGAAGTTGCATCTTAATTCTATTTCTGTACGATTTAATAACAAATATTTTCTCTTTTTTAGAGACTTTACTACTGGGTTTGAGTGACTCTTTTCTCTTTTTTGCCAACAGTTCCACTTCACGAACCGATAAGTTTTCTTCAATAATTCTATCGGCTAGAATTCTCTGTTCTCTATCATCAAATCCTACCAAAATTTTAGCATGTCCTTGTGAAATTATTCCATCAGTAAGCTTCTTCTGAACATAGACGCAAAGTGCCAATAGACGTAATGTATTGGTGATTTGAGAACGACTCTTATGCACCACCATAGAGAGTTCATCGTGTGTAATAGAGTAGACTTTAATCAACTCATCATAAGAGTGAGCCAGCTCCATTGCATTTAAGTTTTCTCGTTGAATATTCTCTATTAATGCCAACTCTCGAAGTTTAACTTCACCAATATCTACATTGGCAATAATCGCTTTAATACGCTCTAAACCAGCCAACTTATGCGCACGTAAACGTCTCTCTCCTGCAACCAAGAGATAGCCATCATCTTTCTCGATAACTACAATAGGTTGAAGCAGTCCATGGTCACAAATTGAGTCGCTTAACTCTTGTAGTGCTTCTGCTTCAAAATGTTTACGAGGCTGATAAGGGTTTGGTGTAATCTCATCAACATTAATATGACGTATCTGGTCTGGTGGAGAGATTTGGGTTGTTCCAATTTCACTGTCATATGCTTGGCTAACCTCTTCTAAAATAGCACCAAGTCCTCTACCTAATGCCATCATCTACCCTTTTAAAATGCACTTGGCCAAACTTTGATAAGCCATGGCACCTTTGGATTTATGGGCATACTCAATTACTGGTTTTCCATAACTAGGAGACTCTGCTACTTTAATGTTTCGTGGTACAATAATAAACTCTTTTTTCTTGTCCAAAAATAAATTCTTCTTAAAGTGATGAGACAAATCCTCTAGCACCTGTTTAGAGAGGTTATTTTGAATAGAGAACATTGTTGGTAAAAACCCCTTTATCACTAATTTTGGATTGATTGATTTTTTTAAAAGATTAATGGTATTTAAGAGCTGAGCCAACCCTTCTAGTGCAAAATACTCACACTGAATTGGAATAATGACTGAATCTGCAGCACCCAACGCGTTAATTGTAATTGGACCCAATGCTGGAGGGGAGTCAATAATGATAAAATCGTAGCTACTCTTAATCGGCTTAATCGCTTTTTTAAGAAGAAGTTCACGATTCTTTTTCGTAGAGCCATAGAACTCCTTTTCAACTCCAACCAGCCCAATATTGGCAGGAACAATATCAAGATTTTTAAAATTAGAAGCCAATGTTACCTCTGGAATGCTCTTGATACCAATAAGAACGTGATAGATATTGTACTCATAATCATTACGATTAAATCCCAAACTTGTGGTTGCATTCGTTTGAGGGTCTGCATCAATTAAGAGTACTTTTTTGCCATGTTGTGCCAGTGCAGCAGAGAGGTTTACAGCAGTCGTCGTTTTACCCACTCCACCCTTCTGATTTGCTATTGTAATTACTTCGCTCATCTTATACTATATACTCTCTTATTATCTATTATTAATGAACCATCTTCCGATAGAGTCGCATCTTTAAGGGATTTATATTCTCTATTGATATGTGTAAAAAAATCCTTACTTTGGGCGAATTCTATCCTATATAGACTAAAAATTTGCTTCCAAGAAGGATAACGCTCCAGCCTAGAAAGATAGGAATTTAACAAGCTAATTGCATCAATATTTAACTCCAATGCCTCAAAACTATTACTATTTTTCTTTAGATTTATCCCCATTCCACAAACAAGTGTTTTATCAATTTTCTTAGTTATTGTTCCTCCGACTTTCAATTTTTTATAATATAAATCATTTGGCCACTTCAACCAAATATCCTCTATATGCTCTTTTAAAACCTCTTTCATAATAAATGAGAAATAGATAGAAGCAGAGCTTAATGGTAAGTCTTTTGGTAAAGTATCAATTGAAATTGCCAAAGAGAAAAAAAGATTTCCTTCTCCTCCTTCCCAACTATTATCTCGGCTTCCTACACCTTTTGTCTGCTCTTTGGCAACAACTACAATAGGCAAAGAAGGCGACTCTTTTTTTAACTTTTCAATCAGATAGAGTTGTGTTGATGGAAGCTGATTAAAATAGAGAATGTCCAACTTTTAATCCTCGTCCCATACAATACACTTTCCCATTTACAGCTTTTTTAGAAGCAAGTTGAATTGTTCCTATCTCAATTGAACCATTAATACCAGCAATTACAACACTGCTATCTTTTATCTCTAAAATTACTCCACTTCTTTCATATTTTTTGTCATCAACCCATTGAATATCTGAAATTTTTATCCCTCCATCCAAAAAGACACCTGGCCATCCAGCATACGAACGATATTTATTATAAAGTTCTTTCACATCAGATAAATTAACAAGACCATCAGATTTTTTAATCTTCTTACAGTGTGTAGCCACTGCTCTATTCTGCTCCATAGGTTGCAATCTATCAAAACGGTGTATAATCTCACGAGTCAACAGACAAGCATCTTCACTCAATCTACTCATCAATTGAGGAAGTATCATATCTTTGGGAATTTTAAAGTATCTATAACCTAAAATTGGACCACTATCCAGCCCCTCTTCCATTAACATTGCTGTAACACCTGTAAACTTATCGCTATTCAATAGAGACTGCTGAACAGGACTCGCTCCACGATAAGCAGGAAGTAGAGAGGCATGAAGATTGATACAAGGAGCAATATCCAATATAGATTTAGGTAACAGTTGACCAAAAGCAGCCACCACAATAAAATCAGGTTTTGCTTCAACAATAGCTTCAAAAATTCCCTCTTCAGAGAGTTTTTGAGGTTGCAAAACCTTTAAATTATGCTCCAGTGCCAACAGTTTAACCTCAGGAGCTTTTAACACCCCTTTTCTACCTGCTTTTCTATCGGGTTGTGTTAAAACCAAAGGAAGCTCTATCTTCTCATCATCAATAAGTGTTTTTAAAATCTCTTTTGCATAGTGGGGTGTACCCATATAAACTATTCTTATCATCATTTCCCTATTTTTAAACGTTATATATCTCTTTCGTAGGGTCGATTTATCAACCAAAAATTAAGGTCGGTAAACCGACCCTACGCGTCAACTATTTTTTCATTCTCATATTAAACCTCGTTCCCACACTAAGCGTGGGAACGAGTTGAAGATGGGTAACGTCAATTATTTGTTATAGAAGAGTGTTCCACCCTTCTGAATACCATCAAGTAGAAAACTTTTTATATCATCCAATCCAAAACCTGTCGCTAAAAACATCTTTTTACCATGTTTTAATAAAAAATCGGCCGACTTGAGTTTGGTTACAATCCCTCCTGTTGCAAACTCATTATTCGCTGTTGTGGGTGCATTTAGCTCCTCTTTGGTAATCGAAGTTACTTCTCTTCTGATTGTAGCATCATCAGCCGTTCTTGGGTCTTTATCATAATAGGCATCAATATCTGACAAAATCACCAAAAGTTCTGCATCAAAATTCTGAGCAACATAGGCAGAGAGTTGGTCATTATCCCCAAAAACCAACTCTTCTGTAGCAATAACATCATTTTCATTGATAATCGGAACGACCGAATGCATCAGAAGTTTATCAATTGCAACTTGTGCCAAGTGAGTACGTCTCTTAGAGTCCAAATCGGCAGAGCTTAATAGAACTTGAGAACACAAAAGATTATGCGAAGCAAACTTCTCTTGATACATCTTAAGTAAAAGTGGCTGTCCAATTGCTGCTAAAACCTGTTTGTTTCCAATATCTTTTCTCTCTAAAGGTAGAACCGTATATCCTGCTGATACAGCTCCTGAACTTACTAAAATAACCTCTGTCCCTTTTCCCATCACCAATGCAATCAACTCTACTAAATCTCGCATACGCTCTTTAGCTACAGCCCCATTTTCGGTTAAAACATGAGAGCCTACTTTAATAACAATACGACGGTAGTTCATTAACTTCCCTCTTCCTCATGAACAGAGAGAACAAAACTTTTTAATGCGAATCGAAGAGGGTCTGTGTTTAGATGAGAAACTGATGAGATAGGCAGAACAAAAAGAGGTGCATCCTTAGGCAATTCTACTCCAAAATCCTCTTCGAAACCATAAGAGATATAATTACTATTGACTTTATATTTAGAGAGCGTTCTGTTTGGTTCTAATCCAATATCCTTGATAAAAGTAGTAACCAAACGATTTACATCTTCTACAGGTAATGAATCACACTTAGTAATAGCAACAGCAAAGTTTCTCCCTGCAAGTTCAGTAGAGTAGCGTTGCAACTCAACAAGTAGTGTCTCATACTGATATTTCATCTCTCTGTAGTTTGCAACATCTACCAAGATTAAAAGTGTTTTAGTTCGTTCAATATGTTTTAAGAACTCCAAGCCTAATCCACGACCATCACTTGCCCCTTCTATGATTCCTGGAATATCTGCCATCATAAACGAGTCATACTCTCCTACATTAACCACACCAAGATTAGGAACAAGTGTTGTAAACTCATACGAAGCTACTTTTGGTCGTGCATTGGAGAGTGTCGAAATTAGTGTAGATTTACCTACACTTGGATAACCCACCAATCCAACATCAGCAATCAGTTTCATCTCTAGACGAATCTCTTTGGTTACCCCTGGTAATCCAGGTTGTGCATAAGTTGGTCGCTGATTAGAAGAGCTTTTAAAGTGCATATTTCCTAAACCACCTTTTCCCCCTTCTAAAAAGAGAATTCGCTCTCCCTCTTCAACTAAATCATAAAGAACTTCATTTGTCTCTGCATCAATAATCTGTGTTCCCGGAGGAACAATAATATCCGTACTTTCACCCTTACGACCATAACATTTACGCCCTTCACCTGGACGACCATTCTCTGCCTTAATATGATTTCGTCCTCTCAGTGCAGAGAGTGTATCGGTGTTGTTATCTACCACAAAATAGATATTTCCACCCTTTCCACCATCACCACCATCAGGTCCACCTTTAACCACGAACTTCTCTGTCCAAAATGAGACACAACCTGCTCCACCTTTACCAGAACTAACCATTAAATCGACACTATCTACGAACATATACTTCCTTTAACAGACGTAGAGAAACCTCTACTTCTGCTTATAATATTAAATTTTGAGAAACTAGGAGACGATGCTTTTAACCTCGTCTTTTTCGGGGCTGAAGCCTCCGATTCCAAATAAGAACTCTATTAACGGAATTATAACTAAAAGTTGGTATGTGCTTGATGTTAACGTGATGTTAAAAACTCAATACGCTTATCTATATCATCCAAGATGTTAACAATCTGATTCTGAATGGTATAAAAAATCTCCATATGAATTGCAGGAATATCATCGGTAGCCCGAATTTCAGAAAGAAGACTCTGAAGACGTAATCGATGCCTATTTAACTCATTTAAATTCAAATTTTCAAGATTGTTATCTATTTTATTAATACTTTCATACCATAAATTCAATTTTCTACGGGTATAAAGATGATAAGAGGGAATCAATACCTCAATAAAAAAGGCAAAAAGAGTCACAAAAGGAAGAATATACTTGAGTGTAATATTCTGTAATCGAGTAAGTGTTTGTGCTGTCCAAAAGGAGTAATTCTCTTCATAATAGTTTGATTTTTTTCTAAAATAGTATTTTGAAGCTTTATGCTGTTTTATCGTTAACATTGAAACATTAGGAAAGATATTTTCATTATGAAACAGCCCCATATGTTGATGCACATTCTGTGCTACTTTTAACATCAAACGTACCATCTCGTCTGAACTTTTATAGGTTACCAAAAGGGTTGTTGTTGCTAAAAGCGTATGTGTCTTTTTTGGCAGTTCTCGTCGAATATCAAATCCATGAGCATAAAGCTTAACAATATGTACATATTTCTGCTTCTGAATAAAAAATTGTCTATAGGAACTTGCCTCTCTAAAATTAAGAAGCTGAATATTAGGAATCAACATTAACTCTTTTAAAAGCACTGAATTTGGAGCTGAAATAAAGAACATCACATCTATCTCTTTTCTCTTTAATGCCTCAATGGCATCACTATCTGAATAAAAATAGAGTTTACTATTAAAATTATTGATACCTACCAGATTTAAAAGCTTTCGTGCAATGGGTCTAATCCCTGAACCTTTGACTGAGATATTTATTCTCTTCCCCTTAAGGCTCTTTAAATCTGTAATATTTTTATTATTATAAAAAATCCAAATTGGTTCATACTCAAGATTTGCTAAAGCCAAGACTTGAGACTCTGCTGTTCCTCCCTTAATAAAGGCAAAATCAACCTCTCCATCAATTAGTTTCTTTTGAGATTCAACAGAACCATTTGTTTCAATCAGTTCTAAATCGATACCATCTTTTTTCAACTCTCTTTGATAGACTAAAGCATCTTGATAATAAGCACTTTTAGGGGTTCCTACAGCAATTTTAATTGATTTTTGATGGGTATCTCGGTCTAAAAGAATATATAATAGTGGAAGGAGGAGAAGAATAATAAAAATAAGCGTAGTTTTTAATGCTTTCATAAAAGCATTATATCAAATTTTTAATAGAAAAAGTTAAAAAGATGAACCAAAATGGTTCATCTTATCAACAAAAACTAAGTGTTATGCTGGTACTACAGAGACTCTTTTTTTACCTTTTGAAACGTTGTCAAATTTAACAACACCTTCAATAAGTGCGAAGATAGTATGGTCTTTACCCATACCAACACCTGTACCTGGGTGAACTTTTGTTCCTCTTTGTCTGATAATAATATTACCAGGAATAACTGCTTCGCTACCGTATTTTTTTACACCCAGACGACGTCCAGCTGAATCACGGTTGTTCTGTGTAGAACCTTGACCTTTCTTGTGTGCCATACTTATGCTCCTTATGCTATACTTGTAATTCTAACTCTTGTGAAGTCTCTTCTGAAACCTCTTTTAAGCTTTGAATCTTTTCTTCTTCTTTTCTTGTAAATGATGACCTTTTTATCACGACCCTCATTAATTACCTCACCTTTAACCACAGCACCCTCGACAAAAGGTGTACCTACAGTCAATTCTCCGTTGTCTAATGCAAGAACCTCTTTGAATTCTACTGCTGATTTTGGCTCAAGACTCATTTTGTCAAAACAGATTATATCACCCTCTTGAACTTTGAATTGTTGACCACTTGCTTTAATGATTGCGTACATTGCAAACCCTTCATTAATTGTTGTTAAGGAAAATTGTTAAATTTCCTTTTTTTAAAAAGTTTGAGATTATACCCAAAAGATTTTTAATTTTGTTTTAAAGATTAGAATATAGTAATTTTAATTTAATTTTGAGCAAATTATCTCTACTATTTATTATAAATGTGCTACTATTTTTCAAACCATATTAACTTGAGGAGTTATTTTGAAAAAATTATCGTTTATTTTTCTACCTATTTTGTTTTTTCTCTATGTTGCAGGAGAGACTTATTTAAAACTAAACCACTCTAGCCTCTGTGCATCAACAGGATGTAAATTGGCAGATAGCCTTCTGCTATTTGATAGTATCTATCTAAACTACATTGGGATGTTGGCTGGATTAGGTATCTTAATTACAGGAGTTTTAAGCTATAAAAAGATTATTCATGAGAATCTTTTTTATATTGTTGTAGGAAGTGCCTTACTCTTTGAAACCATTATGCTTGGTTATCAATATTTTGCATCACCAGAGATGTGTAAATTCTGTATGGGTGTCTATAGTTTCTTGGTTGTAATTATGCTTACTGCATCATTTAAACATTTTATTGTAGCCATGATGGGTGTTGCCTCGGTCCTAATGGCATTAAGTTTCTTAGCCATTCCAGAATCAAAACCATTTGTATTGAAAAACGGCAACTATCTCATTCAATCTCCATCATGTCCTCACTGTAGTAAAGTCAAAAAATATATGAAAGAGAACTATATCTCATTTACTAAAATTGATATTGAAGATATCGAAGCACAACATTTTGCAACCTTCTTAAACTTCAAAACCATTCCAATTTTAATTCAAAAAGAGGGAAAAAGTATTAAAATCATTAATGGTGACAAAGATATTATAGAAGCCTATAAAAAAGAGAATCAAGGTGGTGTTGTAATTGAAGAGAGTGTAAGTATCAATTCAACTTTCAACACTGTTGATGAAGAGGGATGTGGATTCGCAGACTTAAATAAACTAGCCCAAGAGAGTGACTGTACAGCTCCAAAAAAATAATCAAGAGATAGCCTCCTAAAAGGCTACCTCTTCTTACCCATCTCCTCTTCTACTTCTGCTTTAAATTTAACTTGCCAATTCTTACCAAACTTCTCTTCATAAAAATGATATGCTTGTTTATTGGACTCTTTTATATCTAAACGTTTAGATTCAAGCTCTTCCTTACTTTTAGAACCTAAAAAAGTATGCTTTAAATTAATACCCCAACGTAAAGCAACTTGCTCTTCTGCATGAACATAAGCCATATTGGGCTTACCTACAATATATCGTGTAAAGAGAGGTCTACTACTGCTCTCTTTTTTAGCAATATCCTCTCCTTGAATCTGTTCTGAATTACATGCAGTAAGAGAAAACATAACAACCATTAAAAAAATATTTTTCATCCTCAATCATCCCCCATCAACTACGAGTGGTAGTTTGGAGACTCTTTGGTAATGGTTACATCATGAACATGACTCTCACTAAGCCCTGCTGAGGTAATCTCAACAAACTCTGCTTTTTTCCAGAAAGTTTTAATGTCCTCTGAACCACAGTAACCCATAGATGCACGAAGTCCACCAATCATTTGATGTACAACAGAAGAGATTTTACCACGATAAGGAACACGCCCCTCTATTCCTTCAGGAACAAGTTTATCTGCAGCTGTACCCTCTTGAAAATAACGGTCGGTACTCCCTTTTGTCATTGCACCAATACTTCCCATTCCTCGATACTCTTTAAACTGTCGTCCATTAAAAAGTATCATCTCTCCAGGTGCTTCATATGTTCCAGCCAATGCAGAACCCAGCATAATAGAACTTGCCCCAACAGCCAATGCTTTTGCTACATCTCCAGAGAATCGAATTCCTCCATCTGCAATGACAGGAACACCCAATGGATTTGCTACTTGTGCAACCTCATCAATTGCTGATATTTGAGGAACGCCAACACCCGTTACAATTCTGGTTGTACAGATTGAACCCGGTCCAATACCTACTTTAACAGCGTCAGCTCCAGCTTCAATCAAATCTTTAGCTGCTACACCACTGGCAATATTTCCTGCAATAACATCCACATCCAAATTGGCTTTAATCTCTTTTAAAGTATCTATAATCCCTTGTGAGTGACCATGTGCTGAATCTAAAACAATAACATCAACTCCTGCATTTACTAATGCTCTTGCTCTATCAAGTTGACCCACACCAATAGCAGCCCCAACTCTTAATCTTCCATGTTTGTCTTTATTGGCATTAGGGAACTGCTCTTTCTTCTCAATATCTTTAATTGTAATAAGACCTTGAAGTCTGTTCTCATCATCAACAATAGGCAATTTCTCTATCTTATGCTCTTGAAGTACTTTTGCAGCCTCTTCGAGAGTAATTCCTGCTTTAGCAGTAAAAAGTGGTGCTTTGGTCATTACATCTTCAATCTTCTCTGACATATCCGTAATAAAACGCATATCACGGTTGGTAATAATACCTAAAAGCACCATATTTTTATCAACAACAGGAACACCCGATATTTTATACTCACCCATCAACATATCAGCATCACCAACTGTCTTATGTGGTGCAATATAGATAGGGTCAATAATAATACCACTCTCTGACTTTTTAACTTTAGAAATCTGTCTTGCTTGTGTCTCAATATCCATATTTTTATGAATAATTCCAATTCCACCCAAATGTGCCATAGCAATGGCTGCTTTATATTCAGTTACGGTATCCATTGCAGCTGAAACCAATGGAGTATTCAAAGTTACTCTTTTAGTAAGATTTGTTTTAATACAAACTTCTTTAGGTAAAACAGTTGAGTGCTGTGGTACAAGTAGTAAATCCTCGAATGTAAATGCTTTTTTCTTAATGTTCATAAGTTGTTTTTTCCTTTATTTTGTATAATTAATGGCTCTCTCAAGGCTCAATGCCCCATCAAACACAGTTTGTTCATCAAATGCTTTTCCAATCAGCTGTAGACCAATAGGCATACCCTCTGCATCTTTTGCTACAGGAAGTGAAATGGCAGGTAACCCTGCAAGGTTAATAGCAATAGTATACATATCACTCTTATACATCTCTAAGGGGTCATGAATAGTTCCTATTTTGGGTGCAACAGTAGGAGCGACAGGAGATAAAATTAAATCGGCCTCTTCAAAGATTTTATTAAACTCATCTTTAATAAGGTGTCTTACTTTTTGAGCTTTCACATAGTAGGCATCATAGTAACCTGCTGAAAGAACAAAGTTCCCCAACATAATTCTTCGTTTTACCTCATCCCCAAATTGAGCCCGTGTATTTCTAAATGTCTCTTCTAAATTTGTACCCTCAACACGATTACCATAACGAATACCATCATAACGTGCCAAGTTGGTGGTCGCCTCAGCTGTTGCTACAATATAGTATGTCGCAATATCATACTTAGTATTTGCCATATTTTTATGAATAATAGTATGTCCTGCCTCCTTTAAAACTTTTACTGTCTTTGCATATGCCTCTTGAATCTCCTTACTCGCCTCTGCAATATAGTTGTCAACCACAGCAATGGTCATTTTTCTATCAGCATTTAAATTTTCACTAATTGAAATCAACTCCAAGTTAGAACTGGTAGAGTCTTTTTCATCATATGAAGCAATAGCATCATATAAAATCGCTGAATCCTCTACATTTTGAGTAATAGGCCCAATCTGGTCAAGACTTGAAGCGTATGATGCCAAACCAAAACGACTTACTCTACCATAGGTAGGCTTCATTCCTACACATCCACAATAAGAAGCTGGTTGACGAATCGAACCACCTGTATCTGAACCCAACGCTGCAATAGCAATGCCACCTGCTACAGCCGAAGCACTCCCACCTGAACTTCCACCAGGAACTCTCTCATCTCCATAAGGGTTTTTTGTTGCTCCATAATATGAACTTTCTGTAGTCGAACCCATTGCGAATTCATCCATGTTTGCACGACCAAAAGCAGAGAACCCTTTGGCTTGTAAATTTTCAATAACTGTTGCATTATAAGGGGCTACATACCCTTGAAGTATCTCTGAACCACTGGTTACAGACCAACCTTTTACCTGAATATTATCTTTGATTAAAATGGGTACGCCACTACCCGATGAGGAAAAATCAATATAGGCGTTCAATCCCCCCTCTTTGGCTTTTGCTTCCATTTCAATCTTCAGTGAATCTAACTCTTCTTGACTCTTTGTTAACGCTTCTTTTAATGTAATCACTACTGTTATCCTAGGGTTATATTTTGTTAATATAAAAAATTCTGTGATTATAGCCAAAAGTTGTTTTTGGTCTGTTTATTTTAAAATTAGCTTATTTAGAATAGTTTTCTAAAGATTCTTAAAGAATCATGATATACTTTGATTATCATACTATTAAAAAGGAATTTGAATGAAAAAAATGATATTTATCACAGGGATAGCACTAATTACATTTAACGCACAAACTATGGCAAATGAGTTGGATGCTTTAGGCGATATTCAGTTGGTAGATGAGTCTGATAAGTCTGCTCTATTTCAAAAAGGCCCCATTGTCGGCTGTACGGATTATAGTAAAAAAAAGGAACTCAGCTGTTCAAAAAAACCCGAAGATGCAATCTTGAGCAAACTTCCAACCAGTCAACAGCTTGAGGATAAAGATTTAGAAGATGAAGATGATGCCAATGAGATTAAAGACCAATTGAGTGCTATTCTAAATGAGCTATCTGCATTAAAAGCAGAACAGAAAGCCAACAGAAACACCATTAAAGAGTTACGTTCATTGGTTAAAGTTCTATCAGATAAAAGAATACATCCACCGAAACAGAAGATGGCTATTGTCAAAAAAACAATAAGAAAAATGAGTAAAAAAGTCCCTAAACAGTATAGAACTACACGTATTAGAAAACCGATTAAAGAGATAGAAGTTTATGATGACCATGTTGTTATTGAAGTGCAAAATAATGAATCACTATCAACTTATGCACAAGCTTACTATCATGACAATACACAATATTATAGAATCTACAAAGCCAATCGAGATAAAATTGGAAAAGATTTACAAATTATTATTGGTGACAGACTAGTTATTCCAGGTACAACTTCATACAAAGCACGATAAGCGTTGTCTCAATATAAGGTGAAGCTTAAAGCTTCACTTCTATCCCAGTGAATAAATTAATTCTGATTCCGATATAATCCCAAAAAATATCTACAACAAGGTCAACTTCCTATGTATATCTACGACAGTGTAAAAAAAACTAAACTCCCTTTTGAACCCATTACTCCACGAGAAGCCTCCATCTATATTTGTGGGCCGACTGTTTATGATGATGCCCATTTGGGTCATGCCCGTTCCTCCCTCAGTTTTGACCTTTTAGCCCGTACACTCAAGGCTCTAAAGTATAAAGTAACTGTGGGTAAAAACTTTACTGATATTGATGATAAAATCATAAAAAAAGTCCAAGAGTCCAATCAGAGTTTAAACGAAATCACCACTTATTATATCCAACGTTACCAAGAAGATATGCAAGCATTAGGTGTGCAAAATGCAGATATTGAACCCAAAGCCACTGAATCCCTAGAGGCTATGGAATCTATGATTCAAGGACTTATCAATAAAGATATTGCCTATCTTGTTGAATCAGGTGATGTCTATTTTGATACGTCAAAAGATAAACAGTATGGAACTATTTCTCACCAAGTGGGTGAAGATGCTGATAATCAAAGTCGTGTAGAACACAATAATCAAAAACGAAATCCAAAAGATTTTGCACTATGGAAAGCCTGTCATGGAGAAGATGACATCTGTTTTGATACCAGCTTCTCAAAAGGTCGTCCAGGATGGCATATTGAGTGTTCTGCCATGATAGAAAAACACTTTAAAGGAGATGGCAAATACAGTATAGATATTCATGGAGGTGGTGCTGACTTACTCTTTCCTCATCATGAAAATGAAGCTTCTCAAAGTCGATGTGCCACAGGTCATGAGTTGGCAAAATATTGGATGCATAATGGTTTTGTCAATATAGATGGAGAGAAGATGAGTAAATCTTTAGGAAATAGCTTTTTTGTAAAAGATGCACTAAAAATCTATGATGGAGAAATTTTACGAAACTATCTTATATCAGTGCACTATCGAAATGACTTTAACTTTAATGAAGAGGATTTACTACACTCTAAAAAACGTTTAGATAAGCTCTATAGACTAAAAAAAAGAGTCACTCCAACCAAAGCTTCTAAAGCTAATATCAAGTTCCAAAAAGCTTTATTAGAAGCGATGGGTGATGATTTAAATATCTCTGTAGCTCTAGCACTTATTGAAGAGATGATAAGCGATACCAACGAAAAACTTGATGCCAACCCAAAAGACAAGGGGGTCAAAAAAGAGACCCTAGCCAATATAGAGTTTATCGATAAACTTTTAGGCTTTGGAGGTAAAGAGCCATTTAGCTATTTTCAGATAGGTATCGACCCAAAAACCATAGATAAGATAGAATCACTTATTCAAGCAAGAGAACAAGCCAAAGCAAAAAAAGATTATAAAGAGTCAGATATTATTCGAGAGCAGATAACAGCAATGGGTGTTTCACTTATGGATACAGCAGATGGAACACTTTGGGAGAAAATTTAATAATTATAACAATATATAATAAAAATGTTAAATCTTTTTAAGTATGCTAAATTTTGAGAGAAAAAATCCATTTTTCTCTCAATCATTCAATTTTTAACTGAATAATAACGTTTTTTCTCACATTATTAAAATTTCTTGATTAAAAATCAACATATCTTCTTTTTATTTAATTTTTAATTACAATAGAAAATTATTTTAGATAAAATCATTTGTGTAATTACTAAATATCAAGGGACAATTATGAAACAAACCAAAACGATTTTACTATCTGTTGCAACTGTAGCACTTTTAACGACAGGGTGTTCTCAAAAGACAGCACAGACTACAACAAATGTAAACTCATCCACAAAAGTTCAATCAAAAGCCATTATGACAGCTCAAGAGAGCAACAACGATGGGTCATTTACACTGCCTAATGCCAAATCAGGTATGTGTTATGGAAAAGTTATTATTCCTGCAACCTATAAAACTGTTACAGAGAAAATTATGGTTACGCCTAAAAGTGAAAAACTTTCAATTATTCCTGCTCAATATAAAGTTGAAAAAGAGAGAGTTGTTGACGTTCCAGCAAGTACAAAGATTGTAACCGTTCCAGCCACATATAAAACTGTCACAAAAACAGTAACTGTCTCTCCAGCCTATACAGAGTGGAGAACAGGAACACATCCAGAAGCAAGAATTGTATCTTCTGCCCTTTTAGAGTCTGCAAAAAGAGCTGGTATCAATTTGGATAAAGCCCAAGCAGGAACATGTTTTTATGAATTTTATGCTGCACCTCAATTTAAAAGTGTAACTGAGAAAGTACTTGATACTGCATCATCTACACGTATTATCTCTAAACCAGCAATGTTTAAAAGTGGAACTAAAAAGATTTTGGTTACACCTGAAACCACAAAACTTGTAACTGTTCCAGCCGTCTATAAAACAGTAACCCAGAGAGTACAGATAGCTCCTGCCAAAAAAGTTTGGAAAGAGACAAAGTGTCAAGATAAAGATTGTGCAATTGAAGAGATGATGTGTCTTGTTGATATTCCAGCAGAGTACAAAACCGTTACCAAACAAGTTTTAGTAAAACCTGAAACAACAAAAACAATCAAAATTCCTGCTGTATATAAAACAATTGAGACAAATCAACTTGCTGCACCAGCTTCAACAAAAACTGTTAAGATTCCAGCTACCTATAAAACATTAACAAAAACGCAAAAAGTATCTGATGCGAAATATGTTTGGTCAGACTCTTTAGCAGAAAAAAATGGCATGGAGAGAACAAGCTCAATTATCTGTAAAATTGCTGTTCCAGCCATAACTAAAACTATAACTAAAAATGTAGTAGCCAGTGAAGCATCAACTAAAACTGTTAAAATTCCAGCGACGTACAAAACAGTTGAAGTAACAAAAATTATTAAACCTGAAACAACCAAGAAAACAGTTATTCCAGCAACCTATAAAAGTGTAAATAAACAAGTTAAAGTATCAGACCAATCTGTTAAATGGATGCCTGTACTTTGTAAATCAAGTATGACCGTTGAGACCATCTCTAAAATTCAAAATGCCCTAACAAAAGCAGGATTCCCAACACCTGTAAGTGGAGAACTAGACAATGCCACAAAAAAATCTGTAGAAGCATACCAAAAGAAAAAAGGATTGATAGTTTCAGGTCTATCAATGAATACACTTAAAGATTTAGGCGTATTTTAATAAACCAAACTTTACAAAACCCACTTGGGTTTTGTAGAATAGTTTATAGTTCCCTTTTTTATTATTTTATCTTTAAGTCTAATAATAGAGTCTCTAACTCATTTATCTCATCTTCAACTCTTTTAATTTTACTTTTAATTTTAGTATATTTTGGAGTTGTTGAAAAATCTTCTTTATATTTAACTTCCCATTTTATTAAAAAATCATTTTTTGCTCTTTCAAACTTCTCTTTTTTTAATTCGTTTTCTCTTGCTTTTCTCTCCCTCTTTTCTTGTCTTCGTCTTTCCCTTCTTCGCTCTTCTCTCTCTTCTTCTTCTCTTCTCTCATGTTCAAAATATCCCACTGTTGCAACTGCTGCTGCTCCTATTAACCATGGTAGTGCCATAACTTATCCTTTAAAATTTTAATTTTTCTTGGTTTTGCTCTTTTAAAATAGTACAAATAGCCATATTTACACTATAAAACTGCTCTTTTGTCTTAAACTCTTTATGATAAACTAAATCATACATCTTATCAACTCTGCATACATCAGGACGTGTCTCATAAATTTTACACTCCATTGACTCTTTATCAAGATAGATGCAGATACCATCTCCATTATGAAACTCTTTTAACTCTTTAATATTTGAGATATTTTGGCAACATAAACCACATCCATCACATATAAACATAATTATTCTACTGCTCTTTATAGGCTAATTTATACTCTCTAACATTATCTACATCTTCTAAAAACTCATTTTTTAATATAGAAAGCTCTTGTGATAATTCTGCTTTACTCTGATTTAGTTTTGATAATTTTATATCTACATCTTTTTGAATCTCTCTTTTTAAATTACTTTTTTCCTGCTCTCTTTTGTTTAACATTTTATTTTTATTTTTCTCTATCATTTCAAGCAGAATATCAATATTACTTTTTTTTCTAATTTTGAGATTATTATGAGATGCTCTTTTAGAAGATACAGCAATAATCTCGATGGGCTTACTCATAGATGTAAATTGTTTCTTTATAACAGTTTTAAGACTATTTAAAGTTTCCGTTCTATCAATTTGAGTCAATACTAAAATAATATTTTTGCTATTTTTAGATTGCTCTTTTAAAAATAGAACCTCTTTACTATCTAGCTCTCCTTCGTTTACACTGTGCACAAATAGCAGTAAATCAGAGGTAGATAGTAGTCTATTCGCTTCTGTATCATCACTCTCTTTAACATCAGCATCTAAACCAGGGGTATCTATCCATGTTATATCTCTATTAGTATAAGATTGTATCTTAACTGTCTCTCTTATATCTGCTGTTTTAAAAATATCTTTTTTTACAAGAGCATTAAGAAGTGAACTCTTACCGTGGTTATATTTTCCATAAACTGCTATCTGTAGTTGTGATGGTCTTGATATTAATTCTCTTAGCTGTTTTATATTCTCATTTAATTTCATATTTACCTCTCTTAAAAATTTATAGAGTTTATCTTTACACGAGCCTCATTTAGCACGGTTTTTATACTCTCTTCTCTGTTTAGATTCTCTTTCTCTTTTGTAATATTTTGCTTAATCTCGTCTATACTTGTTTTAAAACTTTTATCAATAAGCTCCTTGGATTGTTTTAAGATAGAGGTTAAAATTTTACTTCTAATATCTTGTGTAACTTGCGAAATTTGCAAAGCCTTTGCTCTTTGTAACTCATTTTCTCTATCTGTTTGCCTGTTATCTCCTCCAAATATAGCAGTAGCTATACCAATTACAGCTGTAACAATAATTTTAATCTGTGGAGGAAGAGGAATAGTTGTAATAATAGGTATTAAAATAGTTGGGTCAAAATCAATACCATTACTATTAGTTGGAGTTGTTACCATTGCACTGCTTTGTAGTTTTAAACTCTCTTTCTCTATGGTTAAGATACTCTCTTTTAAAATTTCAGAGAGATATAATTCTATATCTTTATAAACTTTTAAAAGTTCAGATTCTACTGCACTTGAGTTACTGTTTTCTAAAAGGTTAATTACTCTAGGAAGAAGTGTAGAAATTTTATCTTGAACAAAAATCTCTATCTCCATTTTCAAGCTCTCTTTTTTGGCATTTAAAAGCTCTAACCCCTCTATAAGTCCATCAAGTTTAGTATTGTTTTCTTCTATACCATTTATAATAGGTAACAGTAGTTGATTTTCTATCTGTCTTTTTAGAGTTTTTAATATTTGATGTTCACTATTATATTGACCCAACCAAAGTCTAAATCTCTCTTCAAATTGATTATAGTTTGCATGTTCTAAGAGTTTCTCTTTATTCTCTATTTGGGCTTTTAGTGCTGTTTTAAGATTAATAGGAATTAGCTCTATCTTTTTTAAAAGTTCATCTTCTATTCCATATTTTGTAGCCTCTAAGAGCATAATCTTGTTTAGTCTATTAATAGATAGTTGAACACTCCCTTCTCCTACTCCATTTTTATCTAATCCACTATAGTTAAATACTAAAAAAATATCTTTCTCTTTTTTTAATAAATCAAAAATCTCTTTATAAGTAGAGGAGGCATCTTCATCATCTTTTCTAATCACAAAAACAACTAAATCACTCTTCTCTAACTGCTCTTTACTAATAGTCTCATGCTCTATAGGTGCATTTATCCCAGGGGTATCTAATAGTTTATAGCCATTCCATAGATAGGTATCAACTCTATCTGTTGTTGGAATATCTCCTATCTCTGCTCTATTCTCTTTTAAAATAGTGTTGATAAGTGTACTTTTACCTGCATTATAAGCACCAAAAAACATTATTTTAATATTTTTCTCTTTTATCTTTTGACTTATATCAGCTCTCTCTGCTTGATAGTTATCTAATTTTTTTTCTAAAATATCATCTATCTTATTTAGCTCATTCTCTATAGCTATAAATGGATTACTTATCACTTTTTAATACCTCTATTTTTCTTTTAAATAGTTTAATATCTTTTTCCATTTTACTAATAGTCAATATTATAGAGTCAAAGGTTAGATTAAATTCACTAAATATATGCTCTATTGTCTCTTTTATCTCTTTTGAGCTATTGGTTCTTAATGAGTTTATAACAGCACTACTGTCCACTCCAATTACTTCTGTCTCTTCATCATCATCTTCTCTATCACTCCAATCAAAACTACTTACTTTATCCCATAAACTTCGTTCTCGACCTCTAATAGTATAGATAAACTCTATATTTTTATACTCTGCTACACTATTAGAATTTAGTTTAATTGAAGTTTCTTGAATACTATTGAATAGCTCACTCAATACTTTAGATATTTCACTATTAAACTTCTTTGCAATATATTGATTTAGCTCTTGAACCAATTTTTCAGTATTTTTTGACTCTTCATTCTTTTGTACTAAAACAGAGATTTGAAAATTTATATCACTAAGTAGTGTTGTTTCTAAAAAACTTTTTTTTCTTTTTAAAACTTCTTGCTGTTTCTGAATCTCATTTTTCAACTGAATAATATTAGGTAATAGTTTTTGATTAACCTTATCAATAATCTCTAACTCAAAATATTTAACCAATAGTTTTTTAGGTTTTTCACTTTTATAACTTATCGCTTTATCTAAAATATTTTGATTAAGTGTCTTAAAGAGTTTTTCTATATTAGATTCATCCATCATATTCTCTTTTGCACACTGAGCAGAGATAGAGATAGGTTGTAAAAGTGTTGCATTTGAACTAAGTTGAGTTAAAACCTCTTCAGCTCGTTTTTTTACATCTTGCTCTTGCAGTTGACGAGTATTAGAATCTTTTGCTTTTAAAGTTTTAACAATATCATCAGCTTTATCACACCAATCCTCTTCATAAACATCAGATTTAGTAATAACAGGTAAGATAGGCTTCTCTTTTCTCATCTCTTTTGCCAACTCTTCAAGCTCTTGAACTTGACCTGGAGAGCCTGATGAGGTTAACCAAATAATTGTATCTGCACTATCAAGATACTTTTTTGTAAGTTCTGCATTTTTTTCTGTAATAGAGTGTAAGCCTGGAGAGTCAACCAATACTAAACTATCCAACTCTATCCATTGAATTCGGGCCGTTGTCTCTGTTTGACCAACTTTAAAACTATTCTCTTTATTGGTTTGGATTTTATTATTTTCATCTAAAAAGTAAATAGTAGAGTTTAATCCTGATAAATCTGAAAATAAGTTAGAGAAACTGCTTTTTCCTGCATTTACTTTTCCAAATACAAAAAATATAAGTTTGTCTCCAAAATCTTTTGATAACTCTTTTGATAGATTAAAGTTCTTCCACTCTTTTCCTATATTGGTTACAAAACTTTCAAGTGTTTTATTTATGGTATCTATATGAGTATATAGAGGATTTGTATTTGAGATTTTTTTATCTTCGATATTTTGGCTAATAAGGTTAATAAACTGATTGGTTAATTCTTTACCTTTTGTCTCTTTATCTATTGAACTATTAAAATGCTCTTTGAACTTTTGAATCTTTTGAAAAAATATTTTATACTCTTTTTTCACTTATAACCTTTTAAAGATATTATTTTATTGATTTTATCAAAAAATATTATTATATTGATTAAATATTAAAAATAATATCTAATTAACTATCCTAAAGTTATAAATATCTTAGAAAAGAAAAAGCTATAAAAAAGATTAAAACCCAACAGCATCAATACGCCCACTGTAACAGCTTTTTCTTGGGGTTTCACCTTTTTTGAAAAGTTCTGATAAATTTTTACCTTCGTTTCCGAGATGTAGCCAGAGTTCAGTTATTAAGCCTCTTCTACAATTCATGGTTACATGTTTTCCTGCTCCTTTTCCAAACTCTTGGTCAAATACATTTCTAATATCTTTTAGACGTACACGTTTTCCGATGTTCTGTTTGAAAAATTGTTGTACTTTTGAGTTGTTAACTTGAGTTAAAAGGGTCATAGCATCGCTATAATAGTCATTAGCATTTGTACCATAACAAGTTCCATGCTTTATCCATTCATGCTTATGTAAATTAGAGCTATATCCTGGCATAAGTTTGGCTAAATTTGTTCGAACTTCGGGTGTGAGTTCTAATTTATTAAGACGATGCCACTGTTTATTTTTATCCATACCTACTTGCTTTTTATCTACATTACAGTATTGATTATTCCTTGGCTGTGGCCAAAGTCCATGAAGTACAAAATGAAATGCTCCAAAATCTTTGGCACTCATATTTTTACACTCTTTTTTATATTGGTGTGTTTGACAAAAAGCATTCTGCCAACTGATGGCTAAAAGGTTCTGTTTTGAGGTACTTTTAGAAAGAGTTTTTGGCTCAGATTTTTTCTTGTCCAGTGATACAAGTATAGAAGAGAGTGTTGCTCTTCGTTTCTCTTCCACAGGCTTTTTATTCTCTTGTTTATCTGAAAAACAGACCTCATCAACCCAACGCTGAGCAACCCGTTCTCCTTCAACTAAAATAAGCAGTTGACCTCTCTTCTCTTCAAGAATTCGGTACTCTTTTCCTCTCTCTAGTTTAACATTATTGCTATTATTAGTGTGTTTCATATTATTAAAAGCTTCACACGATTCTGTCGCTTTTTCATACTTAGCTGGTGTCTTTGCCATTATTGTTAATGGTAACATTAAAATTAATGTTGAGACGAATATTCTTTTCATTTTTGTCCTTGTGATAAAAGTGCTATTCTATCATAAAAATAGCCACTCAAACATAGTATAATTGGATTAAAAAGAGCTTTTAATAACCCAAAAGTCTTATAGAAGCTATTTCCCTTTTAAAGTAGCTCTTTTTGCTTTTGTCTCGGCACGTAATGAAGCTCTTGAGGCTTTAAATGTTTGTCTACAAGACTTCACTGCCTTGGCATTTGAACTGTTGGAAATACATGACTTGAAATGCTCTAGAAGTTCAATCTTTTTAGTTATATGATAAAGTGAAATCTCTTTCCTTTTTTCAAATTTATCTGTATTTGCCGAAAGGAGTGTTGCTCCTAAAAGTACTATTATTGCTACGATTTTGATAGATTTCATAAACTATTCCTTATTAATTTGGTATGCTATTTTATGTTAATTTCGTGGAAAAATTGAGAAAAAAGAAGAGGTAAAAAAGTGAAATATCTGCTTGATGTACAGTACAATGAGAATAAAAATGCTGTTGTTGCATCTATAGGAATTAAAAGATGGGAAGATAGAGAAATATCCTACTTCAACACCCATCTTATTGAAAAGATAGAACCTTATGAGGCAGGTGCATTTTATAAACGAGAACTCCCTTGCTTACTCATAGCACTAGAGGGATTAAATAATATAGAGTGTGTGGTAGTTGATGGATATGTCTGGCTTGAAGAGGAGTCTCATTATGGTTTAGGAATGCATCTCTATGAAGCTTTAGAAAGAAAAATCCCTGTTATTGGTGTGGCAAAAAATCGCTTTAATCAAACACCTAAAAAATGTGAACTTTTTAGAGGAAAAAGTAAAAAACCCCTCTATATTACCTCTATTGGGGTAGAACTTGAAGAGGCAAAAGGGTATATTGCTAAAATGGATGGTCTCTATAGATTTCCTACACTTTTAAAAAAGGTTGACAGTTTGGCAAGAGGAGCAAAAATATGATATTTAAAGATATAGAGTCGATAGAGAAATTATCAGTAGATAAACGCTTAGAACGTTTTGGAAACATACAAAAAAAACCATGCTCTAAAAAAATATTTCGCTCAAATATGATGTTAAATCCCTTAAGATTAAAACATCTAAACAAAATAGATAATTTAGATGCTGATATGATTACATTAAATCTTGAAGATGCTATTGCTCCCTCTCGAAAAAGAGAAGCACTTATTAATATTGCTCTTTTTCTATCACATCTAAAAGAGAGTAAAAGCTTTATTATTATTCGTACCAATCCACTGAATGAAGGTGGACGTGAAGAGATAGAGTTCTTGAATAACTTTGCTTTTGATGCTGTACGTGTGGCAAAAATTAAGAATTTTGATGAAATTATTGAAATAGACAAGATATTAGATAAGCGTAAAGAGATACATATCTCATTAGAGACAAAAGAGGCATTTAATAATCTAAGTCGTTTTCAAGGCATAGCACGTTTTACAACAGCAAACCTTGGCATATTAGATTTACTTACCTCATTGAGACTTCCTCAATCTTTGGTAGAGAGAGATAATCCAACCATTCACTATATTTTAAGTAAATTTTTAATTGATGCCAAAATATCAGGAGTAAATCCAATCTCATTTATGTATCAAAAGTATCAAAACAAGCAAGAGTTTGAAGCATGGTGTCAATTTGAGAAGAGGATGGGATTCAACACCAAAGCCTGTATGGGACCGCTTCAGGTAGAGATTGCCAACAGAGTTTTTTTAACTGATAATGAAGCCATTGTCCGTGCAGAACATATTAAAAATGCTTTTGAAACTTCATCCAAAAAAAGTGAACATGGTTTTATGGATGAGAAGTATGGTTTCATTGATGAACCTATCTATCGAGATGCCTTATTGGTTTTAGGAAACTTTTAGGTTAGAAATATCATTTAACTGCCTACTAATTAAAATTTGGATAAAATTATCGTAATTTTAATACTAGGTTATACAAATAATGTTAAAGATGATATTTGGTTCTAAGAATGACAGAATTGTAAAAGGTTATTTAAAAAGAGCACAGAAAATTAATAAACTAGAAAAACACTACAAGAATCTCTCTGATGAAGAGTTAAAAACAGCATTTAATAGACTTAAAACAGCTGTTCAAAATCAAGAAAAAACACTAGACGATGTACTTGATGACTCGTTTGCCATTACACGTGAAGCCTCTAAACGTGTTCTTGGTATGCGTCATTTTGATGTACAACTTGTAGGAGGAATGGTTCTTCACGACAACTCTATTGCCGAGATGAAAACAGGTGAAGGTAAAACATTGGTTGCCACATTGGCTGTAATTCTCAATGCAATGGTTGGTCGTGGGGTACATGTTGTAACTGTTAATGATTATCTTGCAAAAAGAGACTCCCAAGAGATGGGTAAACTTTACAACTTCTTGGGGTACACTGTTGGTTGCTTAACCGATGAAATATATGATGAAGTGACTAAAAAAGCACAATATGATTGTGATATTACTTATGGAACAAACAATGAATATGGATTTGATTACCTTCGTGATAATATGAAAACCCGTGCAGAAGAGAAGGTACAGCGTGACCACTTCTATGCGATTGTTGATGAGGTAGATTCTATTTTAATTGATGAAGCCAGAACCCCTCTTATTATCTCTGGTCCTGTACAACGTGACCATACCCACTATGTCAAAGCAAATGAGATTGCATTACAGATGGAAAAAGGTGAAAAACCAGAGCTTAAACCAGGAGAAGATGAACCTGTTTTAGATTTTGATTTCTATGTTGATGAAAAAAATAGACAAGTCATTATGACAGAACGGGGGCTAGAAAAAGCACAAACCCTATTTGAGGTTGAAAATCTCTACTCTTTAGAGAATGCTTCACTTTCACATCATCTTGACCAAGCGATGAAAGCACAATATATTTTTGTAAAAGATGTTGATTATGTCTCACAAAATGGTGAAATTGTAATTGTTGATGAGTTTACAGGTCGATTGAGTGAAGGTCGTCGTTTCTCAGAAGGACTGCATCAAGCCATTGAAGCAAAAGAGGGTGTTGAGGTAAAAGAAGAGTCTCAAACACTTGCTGAGATTACCTATCAAAACTACTTTAGACTCTATGAAAAACTGGCAGGAATGACAGGAACAGCACAAACTGAAGCGACAGAATTTGCAGAGATTTATAATCTAGAGGTTATCTCAATCCCTACAAACTTACCAATTGGAAGAAAAGATTTAAATGACCTTATCTACAATACAGAGCGTGAAAAATTGGATGCTGTAGCAAAAAAAGTACAAGAGCTTCATGAAAAAGGGCAACCAGTATTAATTGGTACAGCATCAATTGAAAAATCAGAATTACTACATACACGCTTAAAGAAAGCAAAAATTCCACACAATATCCTCAATGCGAAGAATCATGCCAATGAAGCAGAAATTATTATGGAAGCAGGTAAAAAGGGGGCAGTTACTGTTGCCACCAATATGGCTGGACGTGGAGTTGACATTAAAATTACAGATGAGATTAAAGCGCTTGGAGGTCTCTATATCTTAGGAACAGAGCGTCATGAGAGTAGACGTATTGATAATCAGTTACGTGGTCGTTCTGGTCGTCAAGGAGACCCAGGTGTTTCACAATTTTATCTAAGCCTTGATGATAACCTTCTTCGTATTTTTGGTGGAGAGAAAATTCGTAATATCATGAATAAATTGGGTGTTGAAGAGGGAGAGTATATCGACTCTAAAATTGTAACCCGTTCTGTTGAAAAAGCTCAGAAAAAAGTGGAAAATATGCACTATGAATCAAGAAAACATATTTTAGAATATGATGATATTGCAAGTGAACAGCGTAAAGTTATCTACAATTTTAGAAACCAACTGCTGGATGAAAACTTTGATATTGATTCAAAAATCAATGAAAATAGAGTTGCCTACGTTGACCATTTATTGAGTGAAGCAGATATTTTTGATGGTGCATCCGAAGAGGATTTCAACCTTAGTAAACTGGTGGGAATGCTTCAAGAGCAGGTTAATATTAAAGTAAATGAAGAGGAGCTAAAAGGTAAAGATTACGAAGCCCTTCAACAGTATGTTTTAAATATCTTAACAGAGACCTATGAAGAGAAGATGAAACCTTTAACTCCAGAGCAACGCAGTGAAGTTCAACGTGTACTCTATCTACAGGTACTTGACCCACAATGGAGAGACCATCTCTATGAAATGGATGTACTTAAAACAGGTATTGGACTGCGAGGGTATAATCAAAAAGACCCATTGACTGAGTACAAAAAAGATAGTTATAATCTCTTTATGCAACTGGTTGACCGTATTAAGTTTGAGGCAATTAAAGTACTAACTCTTGTGCAATTTAACTTTGAAGACCCAGAGCAAGAAAAAGCAAAAATGGATGCTATGCGTGATGAGCTTGAACGTGAATTGGCAAATGCTGTAACCAATGATGAGGTAGTTGAGGCTGATTTTGAAGAGGGCAGTAGTCCTAAAAAAGTAGAAAAAAAGCCTAAAAGAAATGACCCCTGCCCTTGTGGTTCTGGTAAAAAATATAAACAGTGTTGTGGAACAAGTGGGCCTAAAAAAGGGCTACTTGCATAATGGCAACCCCAAAAAATAAAGCTTTTATAAATAAGATAATTAAACATTATCTTAAATATGATAAAGATAACCCGTTTATCTTTATCTCTTCTCTTCTCGCTTTTTTTGGAATTGCAACAGGTGTTATGGTCTTAATGTTGGCAATGGGTATGATGCATGGAACGCAAAAAGAGTGGCAGAAGAGCCTTTTTGTAATGAACTACCCTTTAACCGTTATTCCCCTTACTTACGATAGCACCAATGATGCTTTGGTAGAGAAACTCTCAACCAAATTTCCAGAACTCCAATTTAGCCCTTTTTATCAGACAGGTGTCTTCTCTAAAAGTAATACAGGCATAGAAGGCTTTATGCTCTATGGTGTAGATTTTCAAAAAGAGATGCGTATTAATCCTGTTTTAAAAAAAGCCAATGAAACAGCACTTCATAATCAAACAAAATTCAAACTTTTTGTAGGACAAGCCTTTTTAGATAAAACCTTTATGCAAAAAGGTGAAAAGTTAACTCTAAACTTCTCTCGTGAACAGAGTGTTGGTTTTGGAAGTATGCCAATACAAAAACGTTTTATTATTGATGCCAGTTTTGACTCTGGACTAAATAAATATGATGAAAAAATTCTCTATACAACACATGAAGCTTTTCATAAAGTGTTAAAACGTCTTGATGGTATCTATGATGGAATTCATATCTACTCAAAAGATGCCGTTAATGATATAAAAAGAATTAACACTTTTTTAGAAGAGATAGGATATGAGAAAATGGTACACCTACAAGGCTGGTGGGAACAAAATGCTTCACTTTTTGCAGCCATGGAGATGGAGAAAAAAGCACTCTTTTTAGTACTTTTACTGATTATACTAATCGCTTCACTCAATATCATCTCATCACTACTAATGACCGTTATGAGTCGAAGAGCAGAAGTTGCATTAATGAAAACATTGGGAGCAACCTCTTTAGAGATAAAAAGTATTTTCTTTAGACTCGGTGCTATTATTGGAATTTCAGGAATAGTTGTAGGAACACTCCTTGGATTTATAGGAATGTGGGTTTTAACCACATTTCCTATCGTCTCATTACCTAAAGATGTCTATGGCTTTAGTCAACTTCCTATTGACCTAACAACCACTGATTTCTTCTCAATTATTATTGGTGCGTTTATCATTGTTTTGGCTTCGGCACTCTATCCTGCAAAAAAAGCCTCTTCTACTGACCCATTGACTGTATTACGAAATGAGTAGATGGTTACCCCTTGTGGGTAATCATGATTAATATATCTTGAATAAAGAAAATCAGAAAAAAGTATAATTAAATATTAACTTCTTTCACTATATAATGTTCTAATAGAGATTCCAAAACTATAAAATTTTTAAGGAGACCATATGAAATTAATATACTCGTCACTACTTATACCAATAGTGACACTCTCATATCTACAAGCTGAGGCATCGCTTGTTCCCCCAAATGCTAAGGCAGGAGAGTGTTATGCAAAGGTTGTTATCCCTGCAAAATACAAAAGTATCGAAGAGAGGGTACTGGTTCAAGAAGCTTCAGAGAAGATATCCATTATTCCTGCAAAGTATGAGTGGGTTAGTAAAAAGATAGAAGTTACACCAAAAAGTAAAAAACTTATAGCCATTCCTGCAAAATATAAAAAAGTTGTAGAGAAGATAGAAGTAAAAGCACCTCAACGGATATGGAGAATAAGACTTAAAAAATCTTCTGCACCTGTGAGTAAAGAACTTTTGGTTGCAGCCAAGATAAAAGGGGTGGATATTATCAATACCAGACCAGGAACATGCTATAGAGAGTATTATACTCCAGAGAAATATAAAACAGTTACCAAAGAAATTGTAGTTGAAGAGGAGAGAGAAAAAAAAGAGATTATTCCTGCAAAATATGAAACTGTTGAAGAGACTGTAGAGGTGATTCCTGCTTCTAAAAAGACCATTACCATTCCAGCTGTATATGAGATTAAAGAAGAAAAAATATTGGTTGAAAAAGCAAAAACTGTTTGGAAAAAAGGGGTCAATCCTGCTACCAAATTAAGTGGAGCAACAGGAGAGATTATGTGTTTGGTCAAAGTTCCTGCCAAATATAAAGTTGTTAAAAAAAGAGTTGTCAAAACTCCTGCCACCATAAAAGTTGTTGAAGTTCCAGCTAAAACAAAAACTGTTAAGATAAAAAAACTTATCTCTCCAGCTTCTGCGAAAAGTGTTACTATTCCAGCTAAAAAAGAGCATATTCAACAGAAAATACTTGAAGAACCAGCAAGGTTCACATGGATAAAAGTTGGAGACAAGGTTAATAAAGCTTGGCACTATACAGGGCATCAAGTCTGTTTAACAGAGACTCCTGCACAACATCGAAAAGTTACACGTATTATCAAAGAGAGTGACCCTGTTATTAAAGAGATTCCAATTGAACCAACCTATGCTACAGTAAAAGTAAAAAAGATGGTAGAAGAGGCACAAGAGGTTAAAACACCAATAGCTGCTGTTTATAAAACTGTAGAAAAACAGGAGAAAATCTCAGACAGTTATCAGAGCTGGGAACGTATTTTATGTCAAACAAACATGAACAAAGAGGTTATTTTAAAGATACAAAAAGCCCTTCAAGCTAAAAAATACAATCCTGGAAAACCAGATGGCGTATTGGGAAGAGGTACACGTGTAGCCATTGATAAGTTCCAAAGAGACCACTCATTAGCAACAGGTGGCATTACCTATGAGACACTTAAAGCTTTAAATATTCAGCTTTAATAATAGACTATCCCACACTTGTGGGATAGATGCTAATAGATTAAATAAAAATCCATCCAGTAATAAGATAGAGCATTGAACTGACTCCAGCCACAATTAACGCATAGGGCATCTGTGTCTTAACATGCTCTATATGGTCACAACCACTTGCCATAGAAGATATAATTGTGGTATCAGAAATAGGTGATACATGGTCTCCAAAGATTCCCCCCGATACAACAGCTCCAATAAGTAGAGGTATATAAATATCAAATGTAGCACCCAAAGCCAACGCTATAGGCATCATAATAGAGAAAGTTCCCCAACTTGTTCCTGTTGAAAATGAGGTTAATGCTGAGACCCAAAAGATAAGCAGAGGCAATAACATTGGTGATATATTTCCATTCATAATCGAAGCCAAATAGTTGGCTGTTCCCAAAAGTTTAATCACATCTCCAATTAAAAATGCTAAAAGCAGAATCAAAACAATTGGAATCATATCTGAAATCCCTGCATAGAGAGAGCTAAAGTAGGCTTTATGCTTTAAATATCCTCCAAACACATAATAGAAATAGAGAAACAGCAATGTAGCAACAACAGCATAAAAAACCGATGTCGAACCAGACCCTGCTAACATGTTTCCATTACCTGTATAATAGAGTGATAGAGGAACCATTACAACCAAAACAGTAAGAGGAAGTACCATTAAATAGGGTGAACTCCCCTCCACTTTACTTGGATTGATTTTTATATCATACTTATTGGGTTTACTAAATTTCATTGCTCCAATATTAATATCAAATAGAATAACAAAAAGAACAAAGAGAACCATCAACCAAGAGTAGTAATTAAAAAAAATAGACTCCAGTAATAGAACAATTCCCTCTCCTTCAATAACATGCGAATCAATAGCCGTGACAATAAGCCCCAACAGTAATGCCCCCCAAGCGTTAAAAGGTATCAGTCCACAAATAGGTGCAGAGGTAGAATCACAAACAAATGCCAATTTGGCCCGACTCACTCCATTTTTATCACAAAGAGGTTGGGCTACAGTACCCGATACCATCGCTGTAATAGAAGTTTCAATAAAAATAACAACCCCCAAAACATAAGCCAAAAGCAATGCCCCTTTAGGAGAATCAATATTTTTCTGCTTTTTATGCAGATAATTAATAAATCCTTCTACCCCTCCAGCATCTGTAATCAATTTAATAATCGCACCAACCAAAAGTGCAAACAGTACCGTTTTGGTTATCCATCCTTCGGCAAAAAGTCCAACAAAAGCATCCAAAAGTGCAATAACTGCATGGAATGGATTGAAACTGTGTAGAATTAATTCTCCTAAAAATATCCCCGATAGTAAAGAGACTACCACATCTTTTGTTATAATTGCCAACATGATGATAAAGAGTGGAATAAGAACCGAAAGAAAACCTAGATTTTCCATAATTTCTCCTCATAGTAAATTAAAAAGGATTATAACACAAATGAGAACATTAACATTCATTGCATTGAGTGCAATTATATTTACAGCCTGTCAAGCAACAGGTCTATCGTTAGCCTATGACCCAACAACCATTAAAAGAGAGGTTGAGCAGAACAATAAAGTTACTAAAATAACTATTCCTAAAAGTACAAAACAGTTAATCAAAGTTACAACCAAAGATTGGAATAGTAAAGATGGAGAACTACAAAGATATGAAAAAGATAAAAATGGAAACTGGATTAAAGTTGGCGAATCTATAAAAATTGTTTTAGGTCGTAATGGTCTAGCTTGGGGTTTAGGGCTTCATGATATTCCTGTAGATGCCAAATATATAAAAAAAGAGGGAGATGGACGCTCTCCTGCTGGTCTTTTTGAATTGGGAAATGGATTTGGATATAAAAATTTTAAAATCAACTTTCCCTACGAAAAATATAAAAGAACTGACCACTGTGTCGATGACAGTCACTCTAAATATTATAATACAATTATTGATAGTACCAAAGTAAAAAAAGATTATAAAAGCTTTGAACATATGAGACTAAGAAATAATCTCTATAAATATGGTATTACCGTTAAACATAATCCACTTAATATTCCCCAATCAGGTTCATGTATATTTATGCATATAAAAAATAAAAGAGGAACAGGAACAGCAGGATGCACAGCGATGTCTCAAAAAAGTATTATAACCATTCTTAAATGGCTAGATAAAGAGAAATCCCCTCTATTACTACAGTTACCAAAGAGTGAAATAGATTAAAGAAATAATACTACAACAGATGTTGTAGTATTATTTCTCTTCTAAGAGAGTTCGGTAACTGATTTACTTAATATTCTAGGTAAAATCATCTTCGCTAATGCAACATTTCCATCATTTTTAAAAATAGCAAAAACATGAAGATGAATTGAAGCAGTCTCTCCTGAACATGCCATTAATATTTTAGCATTATCCGTTGTAATCTCCATAATTTCTGTTTTTCCGAGTGAAAGCTTCTTTGATAATGTATGTGAACTTCTAAATACATCATTAAAGATAATGGATGTCTCTTCTAAATTTATTTCACTATTTTTCTTATCAAAGAGAAGTAACTCTCCTGTATATTGGCTAATTCCAACACCAAGATACCCATTTATCTGTTTAATATCATCAAATATAGATTCATTTATCATTTCACAACCTTTTTTAATTATCAATTATAATCCAAAAATATTTTACTATTTTAAATCATAAAAAATTATAACACAAAAAAACTTTATTATATATATAAGATTAATTAATAATATTTTAATATAACTTACATTATTATTATGAAGTTTACTAAAAAAGGTTATTCTATGTTAGAAAAAGAGAGAAAACTATCCTCGGTTGATATTATTGTTTCTCAATCAGATTTAAAGGGTTTTATTATCTATGCCAATCCCATTTTTTATAAAATCTCTGGATATACCTATGGTAAACTGATTGGAGAGAACCACAATATTATACGACATCAAGATATGCCCAAGGCGATTTTTAAACTGCTTTGGGATGCTCTACATAAGAGAGATGATGTCTACTGTTTTGTTAAAAATAGAGCCAAAGACAACAGATACTACTGGGTTTTTGCCTATATACGTCCCTCTATCAATAAAGATGGTACACTACGTAACTACATCTCAACCCGTCGAGCCATCTCTCATAAAGCCAAAGCAATTATAGAACCTCTCTATGCAGAGATGTTGGCTGTTGAGAAGCATCAAGGCATAGAAGCTTCCCAAAAGATATTTCAAAACTTTATGAATGAGAATCGTTATAACAATCAATCAGACAATCAGATTATACACAACATTCAATATTAAAAGGGTAGACAATGAGACTAGAAAAGATGATTAAAAACATTAAAAATGTAAATGGATATGCAGGTTCATCAATATTGAATAATGAAGGAGAGATACTCTATATAGACGAGAGTAGAAGCATTGATATAGCATTTGCTTCCAGTCTTTTTAACGATACTTTTAGGGCATTAAAGAGTGCCTCCGTAGATGTAGGTTTTTCAAGATTGATTCGATTAGAAGGAGAGACAAAAGAGGGTATGATTTTTTTAATTTATAGTAATAGTAGACATACTATTTTTAGCGTTTTCAATCCAGAATGCAATATCTCTTTAGCTAAAATAATGTTAATACAATCTCTAAAAAGAGATGCGTAGATGCTAAAAATATTAAAAAAAATATTTCACAATCCTGATAAAGAGACTATAGAAATTTTTGAAGAAGAGACAAAAATTGATTATAACAGCTCTATATTTTTATCTTTAGAGGTACTCTCATTAACCAACAGTCGATTAAAAAATCTTAAGCCTTTGGCTGTCTTTAAAAATTTAGAGATACTCAATCTCTCTAATAATCAGATTCAAACAATAGAGTGCTTAAAAGATTTGCAACAACTAAAAATCATTGATTTAAGATTTAATAAAATTACAAAGGTTCCTTTGTGGGTCTTTAAACTTAACAAACCTCTCTATTGGGAGCGTGAAAATGAAGAAGAGGAGGGAATCTATTTAGAAGGAAATCCTTTAGATAAAAGATTAATAGAAAAAATAAAGCATTTTCCGAAAAAAAAGCCCCTATTACCACCCATTGTAACTAAAAAAATAGAAAAAGAATCACTTATTCCTCTTAAACGACAACAGATAGCTATATTCCTACCAGAATCATTCTCCTCACATTTTATTCAACACTTTACAGAAAAATACTCACATCAACTCCAATTAAATATCCCTATTGTAGAGTACAACAAAGAGTATAAAATTATTGATTCTAATCAAAAACTCTATTCAAAGTTGCGCTATATTATTATTGTTCTAAATAAGAGTGAATGTTGTCTTAATCCACCCATTATAGAGACCCTCTCTAAACTTTATATTAAGAGTCGTCTCTTTTTAATTATGGAGAAAGATGACAAGAGAGATATTAAAGAGAAAATAAAGTTTTTTAAAACCTATAATAAATCAAATAATATTATAGAGGTCTATCACACTTCAAATATAGAGCGTGACAGAGAGATTAAAGAAAAGATTTACCACTATCTTAACCAAACTCAAGAAGCAAACTCTTTATGGAAAGAGAGCTGGATAGCACTTCGTAATGAGATTGAAAAAAATCATTACCAAACGATAGATTATCAAGAGTTTCAACTCTTAGCTAAAAAACATGCCATCCCTTCAGAGATGAATTCAGAACTTTTCAACTATTTAAAACGGGTTGGTACAATTAAAGTTCTCTTCGAAAAGAGCTAAATCCCACAAGTAAGAGGAGAATCCCTACCCCTAAAGGGTAGAAAAAGAGTTCTTCTCTCTTGTAAAGAATAAACTCCTTTTTACTTATATCACTATTTTGTAGATAGATATACTCTAATAACTTCTCAACCATCATATCTCCTTTCTTTGCTACAGATAAAGGATAGAGTAAGATTTTATCTGAATCTTTCAGCATCTCTATTCTATTATCTGGTAAAACTTCTTGAACTACTGGAGAAGAAGCCATAAGTGGAGAGTATCGTCTAATCCCCTCTTCATTACTTACAAGAACCAATACTTTATTACTTCTATTTTTTAAATATTTATTACTAATCTCAATCAGCTCTTGAGATGAGCTTCTATTCCCACCAAGATGGAGACTATCAATCCCTAATAGTAAAGATTTTAATAGATACTTATCCGAAGTTAGTGGAGCAACTAAAGAAACCCTATCTGCAACAGTAAGTAGAGAGATTTCACTCTTTAAACTCTGCTCTAAAATAGAGGCTATTAAGGCTTTTGCCAAATCCAAATCATTCTTTTCTCCATATCTATGACTCATCGATGCTGAAGTATCTAATGCGATAATCATTGATAGTGTTTCAAGTTGAATCTTCTGTTGACCTTTTTCAACAACGGGACGAGCCAGAGCAATAAGCATAAAAAATAGTGCCAACAGTAAAATAGAGTTTCTTGCTACAATAGATAAACTATCATTTTTAACAGTTAAACGCTCCAGTGTAGCCCGATTAAAAATCTCTAAGAAGCCATCTTCATGTCGTAAGATAAAAAAAGCAAAAAAAGCAATAGGAACAATCAATATAAAAAAGAGTTGAGGATAGACAAAATTCATTAAATACTCCCTTTAAGATGATGAACTGTTCGATAATAGATAAAGAAGAGTATAAAAAGAATTGAAAAGAGTAAAGGATAGACAAAGAGATACTCTTTTTTTATCAATCCTCTATTACTTGAATGATGTACCCGAAATATATCTCTCTTGCTATAAAACGCTTTTAACTCCTCTGAGTTCTTCACGGAAACAATGCTACTTCCTTTACTATGCAATAACTGCTTTAATGTTCTTAGAGTATTTTTACTCAAACCTACTCCAACGATATAGAGTTTAACCCTGCTTTGAGAAATAATAGACTGCACCTCATCCAGAGATAACATACTACCTTTATCTAAACCTCCAACCAGAAGGAGAAGTACTTTCAATTTTGCATCAGAACCTTCTAGCAGTGCATAACCTTGAAGAGTAGCATCATATATAGCCCTTCCCTCCCTATTTTTCTCTAACTTTTGCTGTTGAAGGATTAAAGAGACAATCCCTTTCTCAAAGCTTAATGGCGATGCTACAAAAGCAGAATCAGAAAAAGTAACCAACCCTACTCGGTCACTTCTCCCCTTTAGAATAGCTTGAGCAGTTAATCGTTTAATTACATCAAAGCGACTTAATTCGGGATGTACTCTATCAAAATGCTTTTTTCCCATACTCAAAGAGCTATCCAGAAGCAGAACCATATCCTCTTCTATCTTATTAAAAGAGCTGTACTCTTTTGTTACAACAGGTGAAGCCAAAGCAACAAGGGCTAACAAAATACCCATCCACTGTAAAAATAGAGCAAGATAAGATTTTTTAGGAGACCCCAACATAAAAAGCTTTAGATGAGGAAAGAAGAGAGTTCTACTTTTAGCTTCACAGAATACTCTACATAAAATAAAAATTAATAAAAGCCCTAAAACCCAAGGGTACTCAAAACTAAAGTGATTCATCAATTACATGTACCAAAAATTCATACTGTTGTCGTGTCTTTTTATCTACAGTAGGAACATCTTTTCGATATTTATACGGCTCAAGTAGAGGCAATGTCTGTTGATATATCTCATAAACCTTCTCATCATCAATAAAATGATGTGCCAAAAGTGTTACCTTATAGGCTGATTTTTTAGTATCAATCCAATCAATAGAAGACAACTCCTCGAAATAGAGCTTTTTTATATCTACTTCTCTATTTAAAAAAAAGAGCTTAATCGCAAAAAAAATAACGCCTAAAATCATCAAAACACCCATAACAATCAATCCCAAATAGAGATAATAACTTGAATCAGGAATCTCTAGAAGAGGCTTAATATCTCTTAATCCATCACTCATCTTCTATCTCCTAAAAGTTTGGCTAATTTTAAATAGACCACATCATCTGTATAGATTTTTCCATACCGTATTCCATTTTTTTTAAACTGAGTATAGAGCCTCTTATCATTCTGCACTAAAGCCTCCCTATAACCCTTAAGTTCCTCAATACCAACATGCCCTTTAAAACTCTCAAAACCCTCCATATCCAAAAGACGAATCAAACCCAACTCTGCTGGATTCTCTTCAAATTTATCACGTACAACTAATGCTACAATATCGTGTTTTTTACTTAAAAGTGTTAAATCAATATCACCAACAAAATCAGAAATAATAAAAAGAAGTGATTTTCGCCGAATACCTCGATAGAGTCTCTCAATAAAAGCCAGATAGTTGCTCTCTTTCCCCAACATCTCAAAAGCCTCTATCTTGGCTAAAGCGTCTCGAATTGAAAACATCTTTTTATTGGGTTTTGAGTGTTCATAAAGTCTATCTGCAAAGATAACATTACTAAAACTGTCTCCATTTTTTAATGCCAAAAAACCAATTAGAGCAACCAGTTCACTCATCAATTCAGACTTTGGTCGGGCTGTACCAAAATAGGTTGAACCTCCCATCATTAATGCTGTTACAACATTCAACTCTCTCTCTTCATTATAGATTTTAATAAAAGGTTTTCCCAACTTTGCAGTGGTTTTCCAATCTATTTTACGAACATCATCCCCTTGAATATACTCTCGAAGTTCGGTAAATTCAAAACCCTCGCCATGAAAAAGTGAAGCATTATTCCCAAGCATTTCACCAAAAACCTCTTTTTTTGCTTTTAAAAATATTTTTTTAACAGACATTAAGGTATAGGAACAGCAGAGAGAACCCTATCAATAATCATATCTTGGGTTATATCATCAGCTTGAGCTTCATAAGAGAGTACAATACGATGACGAAGAATCTCTTTGACAATATCTCCAACATCAACAGGAGAAACGTAATCTCGTCCTTTTAAGTAAGCAACAGCTCTAACAGCCTTATACATATCAATACTCGCCCTTGGACTTGCACCATACTCAATATAGGTTTGAACCTCTTCGAGTCCATAATCTCTAGGATTACGGGTTGCAAAAACCAATTCGATAATATACTCTTCAACTTCTCTATCGATATGTACCTCCATTGCCTCTTGACGAATTGTCTCTAAATCACTTAATGTTGCAACCTGCTCAATTGTCTCGAAACTATTATTGGCTACCCGTCTGGCAATTTCTAACTCCTCCTCTTTTGTATTATACCCCACCACCAACTTCATTAAAAATCTATCGAGTTGTGCTTCTGGAAGTTCATATGCCCCCTCTTGCTCTACAGGATTCTGTGTTGCCATAACCAAAAAAGGTGCATCTATTTTAAATGTCTCATCTCCAATAGTAACCTGTCTCTCTTGCATCACCTCAAGTAGAGCCGATTGCACTTTTGCAGGAGCCCGATTTATCTCATCTGCCAACAAAAGATTGGTAAAGATAGGTCCATGCTTTATCTTAAAACTATTACATGAGGGGTCATATATCTCTGTCCCAATAATATCTGAAGGAAGTAAATCTGGAGTAAATTGAACCCGTTTAAAATTGAGTCCCAAGGAAGAAGAGAGGGCATTTACAGCTGTAGTCTTTGCCAATCCAGGCACACCTTCTAAAAGAATATGTCCACGTGTTAACAGTCCAATCAAAAGACCCTCTATCATCTTCTCTTGACCCACCATTACTTTGGCAATCTCATGTTTAATATCTTCAACTATTCTATTCAAGAATCTCCCCTTTTTGCTGGAATTAAAACACCATTTCTATTCAATATACTATTCACTACTTACTTACAAGCTCAAATGAAAAAGTCGAGCCAATATTCTCTTTACTCTCTATCTCTAATGTTGTATGATGTAGTTTTAAAATCTCTTTTACAATTGCCAAACCTAAGCCCATAGAGTTATCCCATGTATGCTCATCTGTTCTAAAAAATTTTTTAGTTACTTTCTCAATATTCTCTGCTGAAATACCAACCCCCCTGTCAATAACCAAAACTTTATGATTAAAGAGTTTAACATCAACACTTTGAGTTGAATATTTCAATGCATTCTCCATCAAATTTTTAAGGGTAATCTCAATCAGTGCTTTATCTGCTTTCACCTCAAAATCATCTCCAGAAATCTCAATCTCTCTATTATATTTATCTTCTAAATTTACTGCAATATCACGAGCCAAAGGTTTCATATAAAATTTACTAAGATGAAGTTTCTGTTTACCACTCTCAAAACGATTCCAGAGCAATAGACGACTTAACAACTCCTCTATTTTCTCTCCATTATTGTAGATTTTACCTAAAAACTTTAGGCGTAATCCTCTAGGAATATCTTCATCTTCAGTTAAAGTTTGCGAATAGCCCATAATCGCAGCAATAGGATTTCGAAACTCATGTGCAATGGCAGAAAGCATATCAGAACGTTGGCGATTTTTTAACTTTATTTTTGCAGTATATTTACGCTTCTCTTGCTCTCGCTCTTTTATCTTACGCAAGGTTTTAATCAATTTTAAATTAATATTCTCGAACTCTTGTGTAAAAAATCGTGCAGAGCTATTGAGCTTACTCAAATCGGAACTTCCCGAGAGGTAGTTTTCAACATTTTTCAGCTCTCTGCTCACCCGTTTTGCCCCAAAATAGACAGAGACAACCAATAAAATCTGGGACAGAATAAAAAGTGTAATATGAAAACCTACAAATTGATACTCTAGAGGCGTAAGCACCAGAGCCAATCCGTAGATGGCTGTAACAAAAATAACAATTGTTATAACACGAGCAATTACATATTCGGTTAAAGAGGGTCTGCTATACATGGCAATCCTCTTAATCTAATTTTGCTCTTTAAGTTCGTTCACTTTTCTTTTCAATTTATTAATCTCAACAGTATATGTGGCCAAATCTTCTTGAATCTCTCCAATATCCCACTCTTCTGTTGCCAACTCTAACTCATCATGTTTCATACGATATTTAGCCAAAAGCTCTGTAATTTTACCATTTAGTTTATCGATTGCTTCACTGTTGCTAATAACTGCTTCACTCATTTTTAATCCTTTAGAATCTTTTTACTATAGTAGCAAAGATATTATAAAGGTTCTCTACTTCTTTTATTGAAGTTCGCTCATTTAAGCCATGAATGCGGTCATTAATCACACCAAACTCCACAACTTCTATCCCATAAGGGGCAATATGTCTTCCATCACTGGTTCCTCCTGCTGTAGAGAGTTTGGTATCAATCCCAGTCTCTTCTTTAATTGCATCTTTTAAGATATTTACAATATAAGATTGACGATTGGTAATAAAAGGATAAGAACCTTGTTCTAATTTCAATTCATAATCTAATCCCTCTAATTTCTCTTCCATAAAAGCATTAAGAGTCTCTTGTGTTGTTTTTGTAGAGTTACGTACATTAAACATCATCTTTAAACTGTTTGGTGTAACATTGGTCACCTCCATTCCTGCACGAATATCAGTAATAACCAATTTACTTGGAGCAAAATTTTCATCTCCATTATCTAAGTCATGTCCTGCAATTTGTGGTAAAATAGAAGCGATATTATGAATTGGATTAATCGCTTTTTCAGGATAAGCAGCGTGACCCTGTTTACCATTAAGGGTTAAAAATCCATTAATTGAACCACGCCGTCCAATCTTAATAGCATCACCCATCTGCTCTTCACAAGTTGGTTCGGCAATAATACAGTAATCTGGTAATAAATCTATCTCTTTTAAATGTTTTAGAACAATCTGTGTTCCATAGGTTCCATCACCCTCTTCATCCGAAGTCAATAGAAGTGATAAACGACCCGAAAAATCACTCTGCATATCACGAACTGCCTGAACAAAACTTGCCACACCACTCTTCATATCTTGTGTTCCACGTGCATAAATATAACCATCTTTTATCATTGGAACAAAAGGATTCGTATCCCACCCATCACCAGCAGGAACCACATCAACATGACCTGCAAAACAGAGATGCTTCCCCATACCAAACTTCTTGGTTAAAAAAAGATTCTTAACCCCTCCCTCATTTATCCATGTTGCTTCAAAATCTGCCAGATAATTTTCAATATAGGTAAGAAGCCCTCCATCATCAGGAGTCACCGACTCTGCACTTAAAATTTTTAAAAAGAAATCTATAATATCCAATCTTTTTTCCATAAAATATTACCTTTTGTTTAAAATGGATGTAACCTTAGCAAATTTTTTCTATTTTATGCTTATGAAAAAATAGCGCTACTAACTAAAAGTGCTTTTCATCTTATTAAAAATCATACCCATCAATCCTTGTGGTTTTAAAATAGAATCCATATACTCTTCAAAAGTTAAATGACGTTCATTTAAAAATCCTTGTAGATAGACCAATGAAGCTTCAAAACCGTGTGCTTTTTCAACTCTTAAAAGGTGTGCATAGAGCGTCTCTATCTGCTTAACAGCCTTTCGAGAAACAGCTCTTCTAAAAGCGATATAACTTTTATGATTATCTTCATTATGTATTTCAAAATCGGTACTAACCCAATAAAATTCTCCTGAACGGGCAAGATTTTTTATAAGAACTCTAATATTCTCCCCATTTTGAATCTTTCTCCACATAAGAAAAAAAATCACCGATGGCATGTCTGGATGACGCAATATATTGTGTGCCTTTCCTAAAACTTCTACCTCATCATAACCCGTTATCTCACAAAAGGTATCATTTACATAGAGAATATTTCCTTTTTCGTCTGTCTTGCTCACAAGAAACTTTCTTGAACCAACTTTAATCTCACTATCAATGGGTAAAGGTCTATAAGTTTGCAATTTTCATCCTTATTTATTTTATATAAAATATTTAAATTAGTTTAAATATTTAAAGTATATAAGATTTTTCATAAGTATACTATTAAAATTAGCCACAATTGTGAAAAACAGAAAAACTACTCATTATTTTCTTAAAAAAAATTTATATTTAATTTTAATTTTTAAAATTAAATAATATTGTTTTATGTATTATATAAGTTATTTTTATATTTATTTTAATTTAATTATGTTACTATTCTGTTTATATGTATTTAATAATAAAGGTAGATATTAAAAAATGGAAGATAATCTCAACCAACCAAGCAGGGATAATATAGCCAAAAAAAATCCCCAAATTAAAAAAGCTGTCCTCTTAACTCTAGTTCTAACTCTTCTAACTTCTCTCTATTTTTACTTCTCGTCACAGCAGAAATCTAACGCTCTTGATGGAACTAAGACCTTCAAATTCCAAAGTATAAAAAAGAAAACTTTTGATGTCAAAGCCTATGAAAAACATATAGATATTGCTCAATTAAAAGGGAAAATTCTCTTTTTAAAAGTTTTTGGTTGGAATTGTAAATATTGTCAAAAAGAGATACCCGAACTGATTAAGTTAAAAAATAAATTTAAAACCTCTTTTGATACCATAGCCATTGAATCCCAAGAGTACTCAATGGATGAGAGTTTAGATTTTATAGAGAAATACCATATTAACTATAATGTACTCGAAGGAGAAAAACATCAAAACTTTTTAAAATATTTAAAAGATACCTACAAATGGAATGGAGTCATTCCTCTAACTATTGTTATTGATGGTAAAGGAAAAGTTTTAGCTTTTGAAGCAGGATATAAATCGTACAGTCTAACTACCCTTCTTCAAACAACATTAAAAGAGCTAACAACCGTTGCAACAGAACCACAACATAAATCAAGAGGGCATTGAAAATGAAAAGCTCATTATTTATTTCGATAACGCTCTCTCTCATCTTATCTACAGGTTGTCAAGAAAAAGAAGAAGAGCAGAAAGATGAAGAGAAGAGACCACCTATTGTAATTAATCAAATCGAAAAAAAGATTACAAATCAAAAGAGTTCCTTAGGATGTAAACAGAAAAAGCGACATGGAATAGTAGAAGAGGAGTGTACTCAAAAAAGACAAGACTCTGCACAATTTATCTTAACCATATTAGAGAAAGATTTAAATTATACTCAAAGTAATCAGGTAACGGGTTCTATAAGAGATAATTTAAATCACTCTTTAAAAAAAATAGAGAAAGAGAAGAGTCAAAAAGATGAACTAAAAAATAATTTAATTGCACTGATTAAAGAGGCTGATTCTCCTGATGCATCAAAGCGAACCAAGTTAAAAGATTTTATTAATACTCTAGATGATGCAGAAGTTGGCATATCAAATAGAAAAAAGATAAATTCAATTAAAAACAAATTAGAAAATTTAGTTGAATTAAAAGAGTCAGAGATAAAACCTCAAGAGGTAAAAACGCGACTAAAAAAATTACTCTCTAATGTTATTGAATCAGAAAATACACTCATTCAGACCCAACAGAGCCTAAAGACACTTGTTGAGAATGTTGAAAAAGAGAAAAATAAATCGGCTAAAAAATTTGCAAATGCTCTATTAGAAGATGTCTCAAGAAAGAAAATAACCATACTCAATGAAAGTGATGATTTTTTTACCATAAAAGTTCAAGAAGGAGATAATTTATCGATATTAGCAAAACGATATTACAATGATTCAAATAAGTTTAAAATCATCTATAATGCAAATAGAGACAAAATTAGTGAAAATTATGAAATCTATCCAAATAGTGAACTGCTAATACCAAAAATTTAACAAAGGAGAAAATTATGAAAAACAGCGTTATTACACTGGGCACTATACTTTTTAGCTCTATATTAATAGCAGGAGGTGTTAATATAACTAAAGATTTAGAATCTGTGGTTGTAAAAGAGGAGGATAGAGAGATAAAAATAGAGAGAATTCAAGATACAAAACATCGACTCACTTCTCATTTTACCAAAACCTCGAGAGAGTGTCCTCCTTACTGTATACAACCTATGAATATCGGTCAAGTAAAGACCATTGGAGAGCTTGAACTACTGGAGTATATTCAAAATATGCAAGAAGAGGATGGAAATATGCTATTAATAGATGCACGAACAAGAGATTGGTACAGCGAAGGCTCCATCCCTACATCTATCAATTTACCCTTTACTATGCTTAAAGAAAACAGTAAATACCTTAATAAAATTCTTAAGCTATTAGGTGCCAAAAAGATAGAAAAAAAGTGGAATTTTGATGATGTCCCTTTGATGATTATTTTCAGTAATGGTGTATGGGATGCCCAAGCAACTAAAGCAATAAAAAGCCTTATAAAAATGGGTTGCCCTGAAGATAAGATATTGTACTATCGAGGAGGTATGCAGAGCTGGAATATCCTTGGATTAACTGTAATTTAGAAAGGAAACAGATGTTAATAAAAAAAATAACTCTTTTACTCTTAGCAGGAGTCCAGTCAATCTCTGCAAACAGTAATTTGATAACCAGCTTAACAGAGATTGTCAACCAAGTTGAAGAGAAAAAGCATAAGCATAAAAAAGTTCTAAACTATGCATTTAAACAGAGAATGCGAATAGAATTAATAGCTAGAGATGCCATTTTACTCTCTATGAATTTAAATAATGATTTATATAGAAAAGAGATTCTAAAGAATGCAAATCTTTTCAATATAAATTTTACTAAATTAATGGAAAGTAAAGAGGAGATAGATACTGCCGAAAGGATAGATAAAGGGTTTAAAGAAGAGCTAAATAAACTCAAAGTTACATGGTTAGAGTTCTATAAAAATATACAGAGCATATCAGATAAAAAAAAGAATAAAGAGGCACTTAATTTTATAGAAGAGAACAATATGGCTCTTCTTAATGATATTGATTATGTTTTTACAACCTTCATCAAAGCCTATCAAAGTAGAGACAAGCTTGAAGCTTCTATGAATCACTTTCAAACAGTTCTCTATTCACAAGTAGGCAAACCCAGAATGTATATCAATAAATTGGTCAAAGAGAGACTTTTTATGCATACAAATATTCATATTCAAGAGAACAAAAAAACACTTGACGAGAGTATAAAAAAAATGGATAAACTGATGAAAGGATTAAAAGATGGCGATAAAGAGTTGGAACTTAATGGAACAGAAGATGTAGAGATTGTTAAACAACTTCTTGTTGCCCAGAACATATGGGAAGAGATTAAGAAGATGGTTATAGTAAACAGAAAACTTACAGAAAAAGAGATAGAGGAGCTGGTTAATAAAAATAATAAATTTATTACAGAACATACCAAAGTTGTAGAACTAACACGAAAACTAAATGATATGTAAAAACCAGAGCGACCAGTAGAGAAAACAACCATGTTGAAGTTGTTCCTCTCTTCTCATCCTCTTAACCTTGTTCAATTGCTCCACGATATGTCATAATACCACCACCATGGTTAATTGCTTTTGCCATACCATTTTGTTGAAAGACTCTCTGTACTTGTCCACTTCTACTGTCCGTTCTACAGGTAAAAATAACTGTTTTATCTTTATACTCATTCAAAAAATCTTCTGCCCACATCTGAAATGTTGATGTTGGTTTCAATAAATCCACCCCTTTAATATGCCCATGGTCATACTCCATCTGCTCTCGAACGTCTACTAAGATAAAATCAACATTACCTGCTTCTCTCTCTTTTAAAAGTCTCTCTAAATCTTCTGATTGAATATAACTCTGCTCTAATAATTGATTCATAATTAAGCTGTTCCTTTGTTTTTATATAGTTTTTAACTGAAAATAGTACCTTAAACTCTTTTAATATATAATGCTACCAGTATAAATGTTTAAAAGAAAAAGGATAAGTGTGATTATTGACAATAAATTACTAGAAAAGTTAGAAAAACTCTCAATGTTAAAGATTGAAGATGAGAAAAAAGAGGAACTTGCTGGTCAACTTACAGAGATTCTTGCCTATGTAGAGAACCTATCTGAACTCAATACAGAGAATCTTGAGGCTTCATTCTCTACACTTTCAGGAGGAACACCTCTACGAGAAGATACCCCACATAGCAATCCTGAAATTTCCCAAAGTATCTTGGCACATGCACCAAAGAGTGAAGATAACTTCTTTATTGTTCCTAAAATTATAGAATAATATAATATTTTAATGTTAAAATAAGGAATTAAAGAATAATTAAATATTAGGATATTTCTTATGGCAATTGACATTAAAAAACTACTACAAAGCGTTGTCTCTCATGGAGCTTCAGATTTACACCTTGTAAGTCGTTCTGAACCACAAATTCGTATTGATGGTTCATTAAAAGCTGTTAATCTTCCCATCTTAACAGGTGAAGATATTGAAGAGATGGCGTATGCCCTACTAACTGAAAAACAGAAAAAATCATTTGAAGAGAATCTTGAACTGGACTTTGCCCTTCTTCTTCCTGGTATTGGACGATTTAGAGCCAACTACTACAAAACACTCGGCGATATTGCCTGTGCTTTTCGTATTATTCCTACAGAGATTCCCTCTTTAGATGATTTAAATGCACCAGATATATATAAACGTCTTATTAAACGAGAAAAAGGGCTTATCTTGGTTACTGGTCCAACAGGTTCAGGTAAGTCAACCACCCTTGCGGCGATGCTAAATGAGATAAACATCACCGAACATAAACATATTATTACTGTCGAAGACCCTGTAGAGTTTATTCATCAGAATAAAAAATGTGTCTTCTCGCACAGAGAAACAGGAAGCGACACACGAAGCTTCTCTTCAGCTTTAAAATATGCCATGCGTCAAGACCCTGATATTATTCTAATTGGAGAGATGCGAGACAAAGAGACCATCGAAGCAGCTTTAACAGCAGCCGAGACAGGTCACTTGGTTTTTGGAACACTACATACCAATTCAGCTCCTGGAACCATTAACCGTATTATTGATGTTTTTGGAGGAGAAGAGCAGGGGCAAATTCGAACAATGATAGCCTCTTCACTGGTCGGTGTTATTGCACAAGTTCTTCTCCCAAAAGTAGGAGGAGGACGTGTTGCTGTTCCAGAAATAATGATTCCAAATCATGCCATTGCCAATCTTATCCGAGAAGATAAAATTCATCAACTCTACTCACAAATGCAACTGGGTCAAGGAGCAACAGGAATGCAGACACAGACCCAAATCTTACTAAAACTTAGAAAACAGGGTTTAATTACCAAAGAGGATGCACTACAATACGCAAATAAGCCCGATGAGCTACAAAAAAATATCAATTTTAAATAATTTTCGTTATAATTTCCATAAAATTAAGGGTTTGGTGTATTATGGATTTTCAAATAATAGACATGGTTATTATAGGTCTGGTTCTCTTTCTTGCAATCAAAGGTTTGGTCAATGGTTTCTCTAAGGAGTTGTTTAATTTTCTTGGACTCATTGGTGGTATAGCCATTGCTGCACGAAGCAATAAAATGGTGGGTGAATCGATTATTCAACAAAATATTCTACCTGAAATGTTTACTCAATATCAAGATGTTATTGGTTTTGTAGCTGTATTTCTTGCTATTTGGGTTCTATTTAATATTCTATCATCAATGTTCTCAACCTTTTCATCAGAAGAACTCTCTATTGTTAGTAGAATCTTAGGATACATTATAGCTGTAGCACGTTATGGTTTCATCTTTACATTAATTGTTTTTGGATTTAATAATGCTAATTTTCTTAAAGAGAAGTTCTCTCAATATACACAAAAAAGTCAAATTTTTACACCCATGTCTATAGTAGGAATGAAACTTTTAAACAGAGAAGATAATTCAACAATAACTATTGAAAATAATATCACAACAGAGAGTGAAAATAATATTAGTCAAGAGAATAACACCTCACTGTAGTTTATAAGGACAGAGCAAGTTTATGATAATAAAAAAAACCTATGAAGACGTATTGGAAGATTTTACAAAACTTTTAAAATCAAATCGTCTTAAATATACCAAGCAGAGAGAATTAATTTTAGAGATTATATATAACAACAAAGGACACTTTACTCCTGAAGATATTTATAATCTTATTAAAATGAGTTATCCCGATGTAAAGCTTGGTATTGCTACTGTTTATCGAACTTTAACACTACTTGAAGATGCAGAAATTGTTAGCTCTATCTCTTTTGGAACACAAGGAAAAAAATATGAACTTGGTTTAAAAGAGCATCATGACCATCTGGTCTGTATCGAGTGTGGTGGTATTGAAGAGTTTTTTGATGAGACCATCGAAAAACAACAAGAGGAAATTGCCAAACAGTTCAATTTTAAAATGACAAACCATATTATGAAGATAACGGGTGTCTGTTCTGCCTGTCAAGCCAAATAGATACCCCAAAAAAACTTACCACCCCCCAAATATTACAAATTAAGAACAACATAGGAGAAGTCTTGATATTTAACAATCAATATATTCAAGAGAGAATTAAAAAAGCAGAGAAGTTACGAACCGAAGGAATTAACCCTTATCCAAACCAAGTGAAAAAAGGGACACCCTCAGCAGATTTTTTAAATGAGTGTGCATATGTTCATGATATAGAAACAGATGAGATGAAAAAAGATGAGACAAAAGAGTACAGACTAACAGGTCGTCTTAAATTCATACGAATCATGGGAAAAGCAGCTTTTGCAAAGATAGAAGACCAAGATGGTCTGGTACAGATTTACTTTAATCGAGATGACCTTCCAGAGGGTTACTACAACAGTGTTGTTAAAAGACTTTTTGAGGTTGGTGATATTATTGAAGTAAAAGGGTATCCTTTTGTTACAGGAACAGGAGAATTAACTCTTCACTGTTTAGAAGTCAACTTGGTAACAAAAGCGATTCTTCCTCTTCCTGAAAAATTTCATGGAATCCAAGACCAAGAGATAAAGTATCGTCAACGATACCTAGATATGATTATGGATGCAGAGGTAACCAAACGTTTTAAACTCCGTTCTAAAATTGTCTCATCAATTCGAAGATTCTTTGAAGACAAAGGCTTTTTAGAAGTAGAGACCCCAATGATGCACCCAATTCCAGGGGGAGCCAATGCCAAACCATTTATTACACATCATAATGCTTTGGGTGTTGATAGATACCTCCGTATTGCACCAGAACTCTACCTAAAACGACTGATTGTAGGTGGCATGGATGCTGTATTTGAAATTAATAGGAACTTTAGAAATGAGGGTATTGATGCCACCCATAACCCTGAGTTTACCTCTATAGAGTTCTATTGGGCATATAAAACTTATCTGGAACTAATGGAGGTGACCGAAGAGCTATTTGATTATCTCTTTGATAAGTTAGAACTTGAGAGAGAACTCACTTATGGTGATAAAAAAATCAACTTTTCTACACCTTTTGCCAAGGTATCATGGATTGACTCTATTGTAAATATTGGTGGTGTACCAAGAGAGATTGCCGAAAATAGAGAAAGTGCATTATCATACCTTAAGGAGCATAATTTAAAAGTAGATGAGAACTGGACACTTGGTTATGTCCAAGCTGAACTCTTTGATGAGTTTGTCGAAGCAAAACTGATTAATCCAACTTTTATTACAGACTATCCAGTTGACATCTCACCACTTGCAAGAAGAAATGATGAAAACCCTGCTATTACAGAGCGTTTTGAATTTTTCGTGGCAGGAAAAGAGTTGGCAAATGGATTTAGTGAGTTAAATGACCCACTTGACCAATATGAGCGATTTAAAGCCCAAGTTGATGCAAAAGATACCATTGCCGATGATGAAGCAATGCACATGGATACCGACTTTGTCCGTGCATTAGGATATGGAATGACCCCAACAGCAGGAGAGGGAATTGGAATTGATAGATTGGTTATGATGTTAACCAATCAACATACCATCCGAGATGTGTTACTTTTTCCTGCAATGCGTCCAGAAGCACCCGTGGCAGAAGCACCTCAAGTTGATGCCTCTAAACAGTGTAAAAAGTGTGGACATGATGTCATTGAAGAGCTAAAACCTGCAAAAAAAGGTAAAGGGATGTTCTGTATGGATGTATCTGCGTGTAAAAAGCGAATTTCAGAACGAACATAATATTTTGGTGCGACCCCCCTCGCACCGAACAGATTTAATTTAATAGTATCAAGGTGGTATTAAATTAAATTTGATATAAATACACTATTAAACCAAAAGGACACCAATGAGTTATTCAATGGAAACATTTGACCCAGAGATTTTTGAAGCCATAAACCAAGAGCGTGAAAGACAGACCGACCATTTAGAGATGATTGCCTCTGAAAACTTTACCATTCCTGCTGTTATGGAAGCGATGGGTTCAGTATTTACCAATAAATATGCCGAAGGTTACCCATATAAACGTTATTATGGTGGTTGTGAACATGCAGATACTGTTGAACAGTTAGCAATAGACAGAGCTTGTCAACTTTTTAACTGTAAATTTGCAAATGTTCAGCCCCACTCAGGAAGCCAAGCAAACGGAGCTGTTTACGCTGCGTTACTAAAACCTTATGATAAAATTTTAGGTATGGATTTAAGCCATGGTGGACACTTAACACACGGTTCTAAACCATCATTTTCAGGAAAAAACTACCAAAGCTTTACTTATGGTGTAGAGATGGATGGGTACATCAACTACGACAGAGTTTTAGAGATTGCTAAAATTGTTCAACCTAAAATTATTGTTTGTGGTGCTTCTGCTTATGCACGTGAAATTGACTTTAAAAAGTTCAGAGATATTGCCGATGAGGTTGGTGCAATTCTATTTGCTGATATTGCCCATATCGCTGGTTTGGTCTGTGCTGATGAGCATATGAGTCCATTCCCTTACGCTGATGTTGTAACCACAACCACCCACAAAACATTGGCAGGGCCAAGAGGTGGTATGATTATGACCAACGATGAAGCGATTGCAAAAAAAATCAACTCAGCCATCTTCCCAGGTCTTCAAGGTGGACCACTTGTTCACGTTATCGCTGCTAAAGCTGTTGGTTTTAAATACAACCTCTCAGCAGAGTGGAAAGATTATGCAAAACAGGTAAAAGCAAATACAAAAGTTTTGGCTGATGTCCTTATTAACAGAGGTTTCAATCTTGTAAGCAATGGTACAGACAACCACTTGGTATTGGTATCATTCCTTGATAAAGGATTCTCTGGGAAAGATGCCGATGCAGCATTAGGTAATGCAGGTATTACAGTTAATAAAAATACCGTTCCTGGAGAGACAAGAAGTCCATTTGTGACATCGGGTATTCGTGTTGGTTCTGCAGCATTAACAAGCCGTGGGATGAAAGAGGCAGAGTTTGAAATTATTGCCAATAAAATTGCTGATGTACTTGAGAATATCGAAGATACAGCACTTCATGCAAAAATTAAAGATGAGATGAAAGAACTTGCTTCTAATTTTGTTATTTATGAAAAAGCAATCTACTAATTTTGAAAATCAATATCTTTGATTTAGAATTTAACTGTGAATATTTCTATATTCACAGTAAATCTATTGTTGAAAAAATCACTTTTAACAACCGTATTTTTTATAGTAAATATCAAAGAGTATCTACCCCCCTCACCTCTATCCTTCTGCAACAACACTATAACCATGATATTCAATTGGCTTTACCACTTATAGAAGACGATAAAATCAACTATTTGGTTATTGAGTATACCCAAGAAGATTGGAAATCTTTTCATGCTTTGGTCAGATATCTGCTCAAAAGCTTACATATTAAAGAGTCATTTTCCTATAGAAATAACAGCGAAGAGCTGTTACAAATTTTTATAAAACGAGAAAGCATACCTCTAGAGAAAGCCTATAAAGAGGTTGAAGAGATTAAATATCTTCTAAACCTTAAGTCAAAAAAAAGCTATAAAATTTTTCCTAACAGGAATTTACCAAAAAACTACAATATTATTACAATTCCACAACAAAAAATATAATTTTTTTATACCAAATCATCTTTTTTGTGTTATACTTTGTTTAAAAAACGGAGATGAACATGGCAGATAAAAATTTGCACGACATTAAAATAGACGATTTGGATAATCCAAAGAAAACCCCTCTTAAAAACATATTGACCCTATTAGCACTACTCTTTATAATCTTAGTTATTTCAGTTGCAATTACAAGACTTATTCTTAATACAGATGATGAAACTCTAGATGATAGCAATACCACAACTACAGCACTTGTAGAGAGTGATGATGAGAAGAGTGTAGAAGAGAGTGCATTAACAACAGGTGCAGGTGTGGCAGCAGCAGCAGTGGCAGGAACAATGCTTGCAAATGGAACACCATTAAAAGAGAGAAATGTCTCTACTGGTAGCAGTGATAATACATCTAAAAACTATACAAAAGATGATACATCAGCTAAAGATAAAGATAGTGGTTCTAAAACAAAAGTAACCCTAAGAGAGCATCAACCAGTAAAAGTCAAAGAGCATGTAACACCTAAAAAACATACTCCAACTCCTAAAAAACATACTGTAGTCAAAAAAGCACCAAGCCATAAAGAGTATGTTGATAAAGTCGTTTCATCAAGTAGTAAAAAAACAACTTCTCATAATCGTAGTGTTGAAGGTAAAAAGAGAGCTGGATACTATATTAAAGTTGGTACCTTTAAAGATACAACTACAGCTATTGCAAAAATTAGAAAAACTGGTCTAAACTATATACTTGTTAAGCCAAAACATGATAAAACTACAACTCGCGTTCTCATCGGTCCATTTAAAAGTAACTGGGGAGCAAAACAGCATCTTCCAAGTATTCAACACAATATTACAGAAGGTGCATATATTACAAGGATAGACTAAGCTATGTTAAAACGACTTCTCTTTGACCAACTAACCCCTGTTTCCATGTATGGAAAAATAAAGGAGCTTTTCAAAGAGGAGATAACCATGCTCTTTGAAAGTGTTGTAAACACTCCAGAGGGTAACTTTTCGTTTATTACCATTGGTGCTATAGAGCGTATTGCTTATAAAAATAGTGAAACCCTCTATACCAATGCGTTAGGTATTCAATCAACTTTGAATACCGACCCCTTCAACTTCTTACAAAACTATTACCAAAAGCTTGATAAAGAGCAGTATCAAACCCTTGCAGATGAAGCTGGTTTCGCTTTTGTTGATGGTTTTATAGGCTTTATTGGATATGACATGGTCAAAGTCTTTGAACCTACATTAAAAGCTACTATGGATAAGTTAAATGACCCTCTTCAAACACCTGATTTAGATTTGGTTCGTCCTGCCCTTATTTTAGCATATTCACACAAAACCTCTATCTTGACCATTATTAATAACAGCCAAGCATATGAAGATAAAGTTAAAACAATAGAAGAGATACTTCAAGAGCCATCAATACCACAATCATTGAAACCTGCAAAGCTTCAAGGAGAAGGTGAATTCTCTATAGAAGAGGAGCGATTTAAAGCACTCGTTCTAGAGTCAAAAGAGATGATTCGTGCAGGTGATGTTTTTCAAATACTACTTGCCAATAGATATACTCAACAGGGTCAAATTGACCCATTAAGCTTCTATCGCCTCTTACGCTCAAAAAATCCCTCTCCATATCTATTTCTATTGGATTATGAAGATTTCTCTATCTGTGGTTCCTCTCCAGAGGTTATGGTTAAGCTCTCCAATGACGAGATTCTACTTCGTCCTATTGCAGGAACACGAAAACGTGGTAAAAATGCTAAAAGAGATAAAGAGTTAGAGCTAGAGATGCTTAATGACCCAAAAGAGTGTGCAGAGCATCTAATGCTTATTGACTTAGGTCGAAATGATGTGGGAAGAGTTGCCAAAACAGGCACAGTAAAAGTGACCGATATGATGCGTGTTGAGAAGTACTCTCATGTTATGCACATGGTTAGTGATGTAGAAGCAACCATTGCCAAGGACAAAGATATGTTTGACCTCTTTCGAGCCACCTTCACAGCAGGAACCATGACAGGCGCACCAAAGATTCGAGCCATGGAGCTTATTGCAGGATATGAAGGGTTAAAACGTGGTTTCTACTCAGGCTCAATAGGTTACTTCGCCTTCAATGGAGAGATGGACAGTTCTATTGCTATTCGTACTTCATTAATAAAACCTGACTCTATTACCCTACAAGCTGGTGCAGGTGTCGTTGCCGACTCTATTCCAGAGCTAGAGTATCTAGAAGTCAAAAATAAACTGGGTGCTTTACTGGCAACCATTAAAGATATGGAGAAGCTTTAAGCTCTTTTGGTGTTTTCATGGGAAAACAACCCTGTAGAGATTCTAATTCTACCTCAAAATAGTCACTTAAAGCCTCTTTCTGTCCTTTAATCTCACCCATTAAAGGGCTATCTTTATCAATAATAAAAACAATCTTCTTAATGGAACTCTCAATCATCTTGGGCATAAACACTTCAAGTAACCACTTAGTATCTGCCTCTTCATTCTCAAACCCATTAGTAGTATCGGTTATCCAAGTGGTAGGTTTATATTTTTCAATAAGCTCTGCCCCATAT
>Ga0256843_1000170_pt1 | contig 57783 bp, 65 predicted proteins | sample AlvinellametaG_FD_191572 | JGI IMG/M metagenome (GOLD analysis project Ga0256843, IMG submission 191572) | Pompeii worm associated microbial communities from hydrothermal vent at the East Pacific Rise, Pacific Ocean - Alvinella | ecosystem: Host-associated > Annelida > Integument > Unclassified ...
ATTAAAGAAAATCATACATAATTAACAGAATTGAGAAACTGATAAAGAAAAAATCCGATATGAAACTCATACCGGATTCTTTTTGTTAGAAAACTTTAAAATTATTGCCTTACTTCTGAAAGTGCCTTATTAATAAAAAAAGCCACCCTGTAATAGAGTGGCTTTAATTTTATAAAACAGTTATTTATTTTTTAATAACTTTAAAGGCAGTCATTTGACCGTTTACTTGAGCTTTTACAAAGTAAATACCGTTTTGTAAATGACTCATATCAATTTGTGTTTGTGTAGCCTCAGGACTAACTTTTAACACTTCTTGTCCCATTACATTAGTAATACTAACGGCTTCGATATTATCATTGGCTGATAAGTTAAGCATGTGATTAACAGGGTTGGGGTAGAATTTGAAACCGGCTATTTGATTATCAGCAATAGCTGCCAACGGATCATAAGCACATACATTAAATTCACCAAAACGATTATTACCATACTCCCATACTCTGACATAATATACATCGCCGGGATTTTGACCGCTTAATTCAACTTTTGAGAAAAGTCCCGGACCACTGTCATCGTCACAAGCCAATTCGGTAAGTGCTCCGCAAGATCCCGAATAAACAGCCATACCTGTATCGCTTAACGCACTACCGGCAACTTCCGAAGTCTCAATAGTAACACTACCTGAAGCAGGAACAGTTACGGTAAACCATAAGTCACCACCATTATAATTAGCACAACCGGGGGCTGCTTCACCTGAATCCGTTGCAAAAGAATTGTCCGCAACAGTTGGATTGGCACAAGTATCAGGATCAACCGTTAAAGCCTCGGCACCGGCACAAGTGTCATTGGCGGGAGCGGCAGGATAAGCACCTGTTGTAAACGACCACTCGACACAACCGTCAGCTTCTGTACCATTGTTTATAGGAGTCACTTTCCAGTAATAAGTTGTATTTTCCTCAACACCTGAGAAAGATATTTGAGTATCGGACACAGTGCTATTAGCAGTGTAATTACCTGAAGTTGTTCCTATTTCAACTTTATAAGAATTAGGGGCCGGACCTGAAGAGGGAGCATCCCAACTTAAATCAACTTTTCTTCCACTTACAATAGCAACATCATTAGCACCGTCTGCCGGTACGGGATTCTCGGCACAATTAGGTGCAGGTGCCAACTCTTCAAAAGCTACTGTAAAGGTATCACTGTTATAATCATCTAACCATAATTGTACATAATAAGTTTGTCCGGCGGTTAAACCGTCAAAGGTGGCAATAGCACTGGAAGAATAACCGTTACATGCCAACAATGTGCCTCCACAACCATCCCATAGGGCTGATTCAACTTTATTTGCCGCATTACCGCCAAAAATTGCAGTAAAACCGGTTTGTCCGGCCGGCACGGTAACCATAAACCAAACATCCAAATTAGTACCTATGTCGTCACAACTGGGGTGAGCACCACTATCAGTTAATGTAGCACCGTCAACATCGGTTTCATTTCCGGCACTTCCTCCTGAAGGATACACAGTTGCGTTTAAAGCATTAAAACAGTCATCTCCGGCAGTAGCAGGACATGTATAAGAAATAGCATCTGTCGCGCTAAAAGAATTATTGTCATCATTTGTAACGGTGAAATTTACAGTTGTTCCACTGGCATACGGGCCAAAGGTTACCAAGCCGGGAGCAGTTACTTGTTGTGTGGCACTGCCTTGATCATCCGCTATAGTAACACTGGAGGCGCTACCTAAATCTGTTACATTTACATCTACACTAAATTGACTGTTGGCACAATCGACATTAGTTAGTGATAATTCAAATACGGGTGTTGTATATGGAGGCGTAACATCAATTGAAAAATCATCAATATAAAATTCATGAGCATAGTCCCCTGTATATTTAAAAGCAACATAGATGGTTGTGCCAGCAGCTTCAGTAAATGTATGTCTAAACTGTGTCCAAGCTGCATTAGAGTAAGGTTGATCGGTACCATCAAATTCAGCAATTTGTGTCCAATCTCCCGGATTAGCAATTGGATCGCTACCTGTAGTAGAGTACCAAACACCGGAATAGTTGTAATAACTTGGTGTGTAGTTTTGTCTGTAATAAAAAGACACATCATCGCTACCAGTAGCTGTGTAAACAGGAGCTACTATCCATGAGGTGCTCTCGGTAGCAATATTATCATCATTATGATACAAACTATTAGGAGCCGAGTTTGATTGTGTATCTGTGATAATAAATCCCGGGTCATCGGCTTCCGTTTGATATTTTACCCATCCTGTGGGTTCATCTCCCGCTGCATAACTGTCAAAATTTTCTGTAACAGCTTGTGCATTAGTCTGCCAACTTATTAATCCTAATAAGAAAGCAAATAGAAAAAAGTAATTTCTTTTCATAGTTTTATGTGTTTTAATAATTAATTGAACTAAATTAAGAACTTTTTTACATTTGGCATGAATAAAAATGATAAATGTTATGTTTTTTTATTCATATTGAAAAATCCGCTAAAAAACAGTTGATTAGTTAAATATTTATTAATCAAATATAGAAACAAAACATAAAAAAACCTCTCTAAACAGAGAGGCTTTAACTATAAATCTAAAATTTATATTGTTATTTTAAATTATTGACAAATTTGTTCAACTTAGATTTTAAATTGGCGGCTTTATTATTGTGAATAATATGTCTTTTGGCCAAACGGTCAATCATAGAAACAACCACAGGTAAAAATTTTTGTGCTTCTTCCTTATTTTCCATTTTTCTTAACTTCTTAATAGCAGTACGCGTAGATTTATGATAAAATCTGTTATGCATTCTTTTCTTTTGATCCTGTCTGATTCTTTTTAATGCTGACTTATGATGTGCCATATCTTTGTTTTTAATTATTATTTGGAAAGCAAGCTTCCTATGTTTTGATTAGTAGTCCGTAGGGGAATCGAACCCCTGTTACCAGGATGAAAACCTGGCGTCCTAACCCCTAGACGAACGGACCATGTTTAAGATTGTTCTTAAAATGATATTTACTTAGTAGTCCGTAGGGGAATCGAACCCCTGTTACCAGGATGAAAACCTGGCGTCCTAACCCCTAGACGAACGGACCGTTATCTTATTTTGGATTGCAAAAATAAAAATAAATTTCAATTCTGCAAAACTATTTCACACAAAACCGCAATAATTTAAAAACTATTGCGGTTTTAAGTACTCGGGGCGGGACTTGAACCCGCACGGACATTACTGTCCATTGGATTTTAAGTCCAACGTGTCTACCAATTCCACCACCCGAGCCCGTTAGACTATATAAAATAAAAAAGAGCGAAAGACGGGACTCGAACCCGCGACATCCACCTTGGCAAGGTGGTGCTCTACCAACTGAGCTACTTTCGCTTGTCTCTTGCGAGTGCAAAGATAAAACCTTTTTTTATTTTACAAAAATATTTTTTTTAATTTTTTTATCTTTTTTTCTCTAAAAAACCCTTAGCCTTGTTTATTAAATGTTTAAATCGGTGATATTTAATAAATTATAACGCAATATTACTTTTTCCAATATTGCGGCTTGGTCACATTACCGTTTTGTTCCCAATATTGGTGTGTTACCGCTTTACCTTCTTTAGTAAATAATTTACGTTCATAAACCCATATGGTGGGATTGAATACCATATCGGTAACACCGATATCATATAAGGTCGGTTCTTCTTCGCTTTTCTTTTTCTTTTCAGCCACCAAAACTTCAAAACCGTTATATTCTAACAATTCTTTTAAAAATTGCATACGCTTGGCGTCTGCACCTTTTTCGACAAAGGTGACTCTGGTACCGTTGATCTCGCCAAACTGATGTTTTCCGGGTAATGCCATAATTGAAATTTTAATGATTAAAAAATATTACTAATGTTGGAAATGAACTCAAATACACCACTATAAAGTCCCAGAGCCAATAAACCGGCCATGGCAATGATAAAGGCCAAACGACTGTAATTGTCACTTCTAAAATATGGTATAGGATGTTCACTGCGTCTTAAAAATGCCGCTCTTACGGGTAATAAATAATAATATAATGAAATGGTAACATTTAGAACCGCAATAAAAATTAAAACATAATAGCCCTTGCTGGCGGCGGCGGCATATAAAAAGAATTTGGCAAAAAATCCTGCTACCGGCGGAATACCTGCCAGTGAAAATAAAGCAATCATCAATACCAAACTCAATTTTGGATTGGACAAATATAAACCGTTATAATCATCTATATTTTCTTTGCCGGTTTTGAGTGAAATAACATGCACCACCCCAAAAGCAGCAACATTTGAGAATATATATATCAATAGAAAATAAATAATGGCCTTAACACCCAATTCGTTATTAGATAACATCGCCAATAAAATAAATCCGGCTTGGGCAATGGATGAAAAAGCCAGAAACCGCTTCATATTTTGTTGACGTAAAGCAAATAAATTACCAACAACCATAGTTAAAATAGCCGTGCCGTACATAATCCAATTCCATTCCTTTTGAAAAGCCGTAAAAGTAATAAATAACAAAGTCATTAAAACATAAACAGCGCCTCCTTTTGAAATAACCGATAGGTAATTGGAAATAACCGTAGGAGCTCCTTCGTATACATCGGCAGCCCAAAAATGAAAAGGCACCAAAGAAATTTTAAAACCGATACCTATAAATATCATAATAAGACCTATTATCTCTAACAACGGTAAATGTAAAGCGCCTTTGATAACGTCAAAATTGATACTACCGGCTGTAGCATAAACCAAGGATACTCCAAACAGTAAAATAGCCGAGGAAATAGAGGCCAACATCACATATTTAACACCGGCTTCTACAGAGCGGTGGTTCCAAAATTCAAAGGCTGTCAGTGCTATTATAGGCATGGTTGATAATTCTAACCCCAAATAGAACATCAAAAAGTCCCCTGCCGACATCATAAAATTAAGGCCTATCAGCGAGGAAAATATCAAAATGAAAAACTCGGCGGTAAAATCATAGGGCAATAATTTTTCTTTTATCCAAGTGACGGATTGTAGCAGTATCATAAACACTCCAAAAGCTAATATGGCTTTAAAATAATGCACCAACGGATAAGTATTGTATGACCCGCCAAAGAGTTCTCCGGTTTTATTGGGCAAGAAAGCTAAAAAGGTGTAAATGCCAAATAACACCAAGCCCAATTGGATAATATATTTTTTATTTTTGGATGATAACAAAATCTCGGCGACCAACAGTAATAAAATAATTACCGTCAGCACCAACTCGTCTCTCATTAACATTAAACTGTCTAAATTCATATTCTATATTTTTTCAATGATAAAAATATCATTTTATATTATCGTTGATTATTTGATTAAGGGTTGTATAAAGTTATTGACACTTTCTTCTATAAATTGCAACCACCAAAACGGCAAAGTTCCTATTAAAGTGATAAACAATACCAAAATGGCAATAGCGGTTTTTTCATACCAAAAGGCTTTGGGTAAATTGGTATAAATTTTAGTCGTCGGCCCAAATATCATGCGACCGGTTAATCGCAACATATAGACAGCCGTCACTACAATAGATGTAACAGCAAAGGCGGTCAATACTTGTTTATAAAGATCATTATTCATAAATCCACCGACAAAAATGTTCATTTCGGCAACAAAACCACTAAATCCGGGTAAACCCAAATTGGCCAAGGCGGCTACGACATAAGCCACGCTTAAAAACGGTACAATTCGCATCATACCTTGCATTTTGGTAATATCACGCACATGAGTTCTGCCGTAAATCATACCGATTAAGGCAAAGAATAAGGCGGTAATAAACCCGTGTGACAAAGATTGTAACATGGCACCGTTCCAAGCGGTTTTATTAATCATAAGCAAGGCAAACAATACCAATCCCAAGTGACTGACCGATGAATAAGCATTGATATATTTTAAATCGGTTTGCTGTATGGCAGACAGAGCGCCATAAGTCACGCCCGTAACGGCTAATATTAAAAAGAAATCTTGCCAAAACAAAGCACCTTCGGGCATCAAATACATGGCAAAACGGAAAATACCATAACCTCCGAGTTTCATCAAAACGCCGGCATGCAGCATGGATACAGCGGTAGGAGCCGAAGCATGACCATCGGGTGACCAAGTATGGAACGGAAATAAGGCACCAATGGTTCCAAAACCTATAAAGGCCAACGGATAAAATATTTTTTGCCATTCAAAATCCATTTTTCTTTGCGCCAATTCCAATAAGTCGAAAGTAGGCGCTTGACCGCCGGCACTACTGGTAAAATAAATACCCAATAAAGCCACTAACAATAAAGCGGAAGCTCCCATCAACATCAAGGTTAGTTTCATAGCGGCATACTCGCGCGGACCACTACCCCAAATACCGATAAGCAAATACATAGGGATTACGGCTATTTCATAAAATACAAACATGGTAAACAAGTCCAATGAAATAAAGAAACCGTAAACACCCGTTGCCAAAACTATCAGTGAAATAAAAAATTCTTTAGGCAAATAATCAATTTTCCAAGACACAAACGTACCTGCAATGACTATTAAAGTTGTCAACAAAATCATTAATACGGACACTCCGTCAACACCTATATGATAATGGGCGTTAAATTCGGAAAACCAAGGAACATTTTTTTCAAACAACATAATGGCATGATTGCCGGCGGCACGAGCATCCATATAACGCACAATCAAATTGATTGACATACCCAACTGCACCAACATACCTATTAAAGTAACCATGCGTGCCTGTTTCAAATCTTTGGTAAATAGCACCATAGCTAAAACTATGAGTACCGGAACCACGACAAATAAAGTTAATATATCCATTTTTTAATTTTTTTCTAATCCTTATCTAAAATAAATTACGAGCATTACTATGGCAATAACCCCCGACACAAAATACATCGCATAATCTTGCATACGGCCGGTTTGTAAAAACTTAATACGTTCGGCTAATTTTTCGGTGGTTACTCCTAACAAATTCATAAATCCGTCAATAACATTTCTGTCAAACCAAGCAATAGGTTTTGAGACATGATCAAAAATAATTTTATGGGTGATAAACAAATACAATTCGTCAATATAAAATTTGTTTTTGGTCCAAACATAAGCCTTGCCCATTGCAGCAGAAACTTTATCGGGGTAATCGGTTGGTTTGTAATACATAAAAGCAGCCAAGCCGATACCCGAAGCAGCCATCAATACGGAAGCTATAACCAAAGGATCGCCCCAGTGGATATGACTGTGAAACGGCATACGGTCTGCCGACACCAACTCGCTAAACGGAATAAAACCAGCTACTATGGTCATCAAACCTAAAAACACCAATGCAAAAGCCATGGTAAACGGTGCTTCGTGCGGTTTATGATCGCCATAATCGGTTTGTTTGTTAAAGAATATTCTAAAATACAGACGGAACATATAAAAAGCGGTCATACCGGCTACTATAAAGCCAATAAACCAGATAAATTTGTTATATTCGAAAGCGGCTGCCAATATTTCGTCCTTACTGAAAAAACCGGCAAAAGGCGGAATGCCCGAAATAGCCAGTGCGGCTATTAAAAACACTATGCTCGATACGGGCATATATTTGTTTAAACCGCCCATATCTTTCATAAAATTACTATGAACGGCATGGATAATGGCGCCGGCAGTCAAGAATAACAAGGCTTTAAACATAGCATGTGTAAACAAGTGGAACATACTGGCCATATAGCCCAAGCCTTCGTGACCTTCAAAACCGGAAACCCCCAAAGCCATCATCATATAACCGATTTGAGACATGGTTGAAAAGGCTAAAACACGTTTGATATCTTCTTGTGTCAGCGCTATAATAGCGGCAAACAAAGCCGAAAATGCCCCCACGACTGCAACCACACGCAAGGCAAAAGCACCGTCAATATGATAATATAAAGGATAAAGGCGTGCTACTAAAAAGACACCGGCCACTACCATGGTAGCCGCATGGATTAATGCTGAAACAGGCGTTGGGCCTTCCATAGCGTCAGGTAACCAAATGTGTAGCGGGAACATAGCCGATTTACCCATACCACCGATATAAATCAATATCAATGCCCAAGTAAATATGGACAAGCCCATAAAACTAAAAATCTGATGATTGGCAATCCAACCTTGAATGGTTTGATAAGTAGCGGGACTGTTAAGGGTCTCAAAATCGAAACTTTGTGCAAAATAACCCACCATTAATATACCGATGAGAAAAAACATGTCGGCAAAACGCGTTACAATAAATGCTTTTTTACTGGCCGCCACTGCCGAAGGTTTTTCAAAATAAAAACCAATGAGTAAGAAGGATGACACCCCGACCAATTCCCAAAATATGTAAATCATAAACAAGTTAGACGACATAACCAAGCCCAGCATAGAGAAAGTAAACAGGGATAAATAGGCATAAAAACGGCTAAATCCGCTGTCTCCGTGCATATAACCCAAAGAATAAATATGCACCATCAGTGAAATGGTTGAGACCACCACTAACATCATTACCGAAATAGGATCGACCAATATCCCCAAATCAATGGCTAATTTGTCTGTAAAATGCACCCAACCTTCTCTAATCATTATTTTGACCGGCTCATATTTGCCGTTAACCAAACCGCTGACAAAAAAGTATTGGTAAGCCGTATAAAGTGACAGGCCAAAAACCGCCAATAAACCGGCTGTGCCTATATAACCCGATACGGGTTCTTTGATTTTTTTAGCGGTAAATCCCAAAAACAAGAAAGTTAATAAAGGAATTAACGGGATAAGATATATATAACTGAATTCGCTCATCTTACTATTTTTTTAATATTTTAATTCTTCAACTTCTTTGACATCAATGGTTTCTGTCAAACGGTACAAATGCAAAATAATCGCCAAAGCCAAAGCTGTTTCGGCAGCTGCCAAAGCAATAATAAACAAAGAAAATACTTGTCCTTGCAAAACATGTGGCGATAAATATTTATTGATGGCTACAAAGTTGATGGCTTCTGCATTGACCATTAACTCCAATGACATTAACATGGCAATAAGATTGGTGCGCGTTAAAAACCCGTAAATGCCAATAAAAAACAATATAGTGGTTAATGACATTATTTCGAATAAGCTGACTCCTTCAATCATAACTTAATTTTTTTCTTGATTAACTAATTTTTTAGCTTTGGCAATAACTATAGCTGCAATCATAACGGCCAAAAGCAATATGGAAATAACTTCAAACGGCAATACATAACCACCGGCTTCATAAGTTAATAATTTCTCACCTATTTGAGACACTTTGGTAACAGTAGCTTCGTTTACCTTACTGATACCTTGATACGAATAAATGGCATATATAGCCAAAGCGGCAGTGCCCATAGTAACTATAAAAGGCAATATCTTTCTTTTGGCACTGATACTGCGCATCGGTTGTCCTATTTTGTCTGTCATCATCACGGCATAAATAAATAAAACCATAATACCGCCGGCATAAACTGACAATTGCACAGCACCCATAAAGTCATATTCCATCATAAAATACAAGCCCGATACGGCTATCAACACATATAATAAGTACATGGTTGCCCTGTATAATTTGCGACTGGTAACGCTTAAAGCAGCAAAAACAACTATTACAGCCGATAAGATATAAAACATTATTTTTTCCATAATCATTATTCTTCTACTCCGGCCATTAATTTAGAGCCGGGTTTGTTTAATACTTTGGTTAATTGTGACCGGTCGTAAGTCGAATTGTGAAAATTGGTCGACCACATAATAGCATTGGTAGGGCAAGCCTGAATACACAGATTACACATAGTGCACATGCCCAAATGATAAATATGTTGGTCGATGACTTTCACTTTTTTGCCGGTTTCTTCGTTGAGCACTCTATCCCAAATAATTTCGATAGAACCGTTGGGACAGGCTATTTCACAGGCTTGACAACCTGTGCAGCGGTGTTCGTTGTTTTCATTGTGCCACATCACCACTTCTCCTTTAAACCGGTCCATGACAATAGCAGGTTCGTCAGGATATTGACGCGTGATGATGTATTTTTTATTGATAATAGAAGGAAAAAAATAACCGCCGGTAACTTTCATTCCGGTCAATAATGTTTTTATGCCTCCAATAACATCTCCTATATAGCTCATAATTAAAAACTTATTAAAACATTATAATAAACGATGACTGCCATCAACACAATATTAAGCAAACCTATAGGCAGTAAATATTTCCATTCCAAAGTCAACAGTTGGTCGATTCTCAAACGCGGGAACGTCCAACGAAACCACATCATAAAGAAAATAAACACTGCAACTTTTAAGAAAAACCATACGGCGCCCCAGAGTGGTTGCCAAGGTAAAGTATCCGTTATACCAAAAGGCGCCAACCATCCGCCGAAAAACAAAGTAACGCCAACGGCAGCTATGATAAACATGTTGATAAACTCGGCTAAAAAGAAATAAGCAAAGCCCATTCCCGAATATTCCGAATGGTAACCGGCACCCAGTTCCGCTTCGCCTTCGGGCAAATCAAACGGTGTCCGGTTGCTTTCGGCAGTACCGGCAATCACAAAAATAAAAAAGGCAATCCATGCCGGTATATGACCTTTTAAAATAAACCACGTATCGCGTTGGGCCTCTATAATGCCGGACATTTGCAAAGTGCCGGCTAATAATATAATAGTCAAAATAGCTAATCCGGAAGATAATTCGTAACTAATCATTTGCAAACCGCTACGCATCCCCCCGATTAAGGAATATTTGTTGTTACTACCCCAACCGCCAAATAAAATGCCTAATACACCTACAGACGAAACCGCCGATATAAAAAATACACCGATATTCAAATCATAAGCTTGCACGCCTATACTAAACGGGATAACCGATAAAGAAACCAAGGCGGCAATAATAACCAAGTAATAAGCGGTTGTATATAGTAAATTGTCTTTACGGTTGGTGCCAAATATTTCCTTGGATAATAATTTTAAAGCATCGGCTATGGTTTGAAATATACCGTGCGGTCCTACTCTATTAGGTCCTAAACGCAATTGGAAAAAAGCCGCTACACGTCTTTCTATATAAACCAAAAGCAGACCGGCTATGGCAAAAAAGCCCAAATAAACAGCCGCAACGATCACATAAGCCAAAATCTGACCTCCTATGCCCATTTTTTCGGCTAAAAAAGAGACCAAATCTCCAAAATAATTTGTTGTATTGGTTAATATCATGTTTTTTGTTTTATTGATGAATCGATAAATCGATGTTTTTTATTTATTCTATTATTGTCATTTTGAAAAAGCCTCAGCGATTGAAAAATCTTTATCTATATTAGCAATAGATTCCTCGCTCGTTCCTCGCTTCGGAATGACAGCGGTCATCTCGCACCGGCTATCTGTCAATATCCGGCACTACAAAATCCAATGTGGACATTATGGCCACCAAATCGGCGATTAAATGTCCTTTACCTATTTCTATTAATGCATTCAAATTTGAAAATCCGGGGGAACGAAATTTGACCCGATACGGATTTTTCTTTCCATCGCTGACAATATAAACTCCCATGTCGCCGCGGGCAGTTTCTACACGTTGTAAAAACTCGCCTTTAGGCAATTTTATCAAAGCTTTGGTTTTGGCTTGAATACCGTCATCGGGAATATTATCTATCAATTGCTCTATAATATTCAAAGATTCCAGCATTTCTTTCATTCTGACATTATAACGTGCCAAGTTATCACCTTCGGTAAATAAAATTTCGTTGAATTTTATATCTCTTGCTTTAAAAGCGCTGTAAGGATCTTTGATACGACGGTCACAAGAAACACCGGAACCCCGCGCTACCGGTCCGCTGGCTCCGTGAGATATGGCATCTTCATAAGACAAAACTCCAACACCTTTCATCCGTTTTTGGAAAATAACATTGCCGGTTAAGAGTTCATCGTATTTGGGAATCACGCTTCGCAAATGCGGTATAAACTCTTTGACTCTTTTTTGAAAATTAGGATGCAAATCAAACATCACACCGCCCGGTGTGCTGTAACTCATAGTCAAACGGGCGCCGCAAGTCTCTTCCATAATATCATTGATCATTTCGCGGTCACGAAATGCATACATAAAAGTGGTTAAGGCACCTACATCCATCCCCATTACGCCCCACCAAAGCAGGTGAGAGGCAATACGGGTCAGTTCTCCCATAATGGTTCGAATCACTTTAACCCGCTCGGGCACTTCTATTTCCAATGCCTGTTCTATAGCCAAAGCTACGGCTTCATTGTTTATATGTGACGACAAATAATCCATCCGGTCTGTCAGGTGGATAATTTGTTTATAGCCTTCATATTCGCATTGTTTTTCTATACTACGGTGAATATAACCTAAATCGGGTTCAATGTTTTTAACTATTTCGCCATCCATGGTCAAAATCAACCTGAGCACCCCATGAGTAGCCGGGTGCTGCGGCCCCATATTTAGAAAATACTCTTGCGATTTTAGGTCGCCTGTGTTGAGTGTCACTGTTTTCATAATTATCTGATAATCATTTTAGTTTCGTCTTTCCAATCTTTACGCATGGGATAGCCTTCCCAGTCTTCGGATAACAAAAGACGTTTCATAACTGTATGCCCTTTAAAATTGATGCCGAACAAATCAAAAATTTCTCGCTCGTGCAAATGGGCGGTTTTCCATATATTTTCAAGGGTAGGCAATTCAGGATTTTGACGGTCTTCCAATTTGACTTTTACGACAACCATAGTGCCGGTTTGCGTATTTTCCAAGTGGTTGGTCACACCTAACTCTTTACCCCAATCCATACCGGTCATTGAGAATAAATAATCAAAACCTGCTTCCCGTAAATTTTGCATAACCGCCAAATAATCTTCCGGAGATGTATTTACAGTTAAATATTTCGATTCTTCTTCGTTAAATTCCAAATTAGGAAAAGATTTTTGCAGGCTGGTTATAATATCTTTATTGGTCATCATTATAAATTTTGTCGTTTGTTATGTGGCACAAAACCTTCGTCAAATCCGACGATCGGATTTTTCTTCAGTTTCATTTTTTCGGTCTTGATTTTCTTTTGCAAGAGCATCATTCCGTCCAAAAGTGCTTCGGGACGCGGGGGACAACCCGGGACATAAACATCAACCGGAATAACATGATCGGCACCTTTTACAACCGAATACGTATTATAATAAAAAGGACCGCCGGATATGGCACAAGCGCCCATGGCAATCACATATTTAGGTTCTGACATTTGATCATACAAACGTCTTAAAACTGGCGCCATTTTCATGGTTATGGTGCCTGCTATAATAATGACATCGGCTTGCCGCGGTGTAGGGCGTGCCACTTCAAAACCAAAACGCGACCAATCGTGACGAGCCGCACCGGTTTGCATCATTTCAATGGCACAGCAACTGGTGCCGAAATATAAAGGCCAAAGCGAATTGGAACGGCCCCAATTAATAATATTGTCTAACGTTCCCACCAAAATATTGCCACCGTTACCGGCCGGTATAATTTGTCCGGGAAAATCGTTGGCTATTTGATTATGCGTATAGGGTTTTTGCGGTGTATCCCCTATCCAATTCATTTTATTATCTAAACCCATTTTAAAGCGCGTTTTTTAAGTGCATAAATTAGTCCTAAACCTAAAATCACTAAAAATATAATGATGTCCACCAAAGCGACACCACCTAATTTTTTAAATACTACTGACCACGGTACCAAAAAAATAATCTCTACATCAAATATTAAAAAGACCAAGGCAAACAAATAATAACCTATTTTAAATCTTACCCATGTCGGTCCGATAGTTTTAACACCCGATTCATAAGGTTCAAACTTATCGGGATTGGAAGATTTGGTCGAAATTAAATTTGATAAATTATTGGCTATCAATATTAAACCGACACCCGCCAATAAAAAAACCAATATTGCTATAGTTCCCATATATTATAATTAAATTGTCAAACAAATTTAAAGCCTTAATTGTGGCTAAATATGACTTTGGTCATAAAAATCACACAAATTTAGCGAAAATATTATTAATGTATTTTAGTATTTTTATAAACAATTAAAAAGCAAAAAAGACGCGATAAAATCAGTAGTAATGTTAAAATAATATATGTTTCGAAATACTTTGCCGGTGGCTTCGACACTTCTCAAAACGCGTTAAAAAAACTCAGCCGCCATTAATTCTGTATTACGAGGACATTGAGTGTTCCGGCGTTAAGCCGGAATATACCGAAGTGTCCGGCAATTTGTTACTTCCCGGCCTGCGCTAAGGGGACTCAGCCGTCTTTGTTTATCAGCATACAATCTTGACAGCTATTGAGACGGCGGTTCGATGTTCGATATCCATTCAACGGGTTCTTGAAAGCCCGATTTTCTTTTTTTGACGCGGATTAAACGGATTTACCGGATTTACGCGGATTTTTATTTTGCTTCGCAAAACCACCGGTTTTGCAACTGCAAAGAAGCAAAAACTATAAAATAAAAGTGCAGGATTGATAACTTTTTGAGATTACCCCCATTTATTGCTTTATTGCGGGCACTTTTGCCCGCCGATAACCATCAATAAGCAGTTTTTTTATATAAAAAGTCCCGCTGTTGTGGGGGGCGAGGTGTTTATGTTTTTAATTTTATATATTTATTCTTGTATGCCACTAGCTACAAGCTAGCGGTGACAGGTGGGTTTGACTGTGGAAACTATTGGCTAGACAAAATGTTACAAGCCTTTTTTATTTTCTATTTTAATCTTTTTAGAATATCAATTGCATTAAGATTGAATTTTGAAAAAGCAAACCATTTTTTTCCTAAATCTTTTAGACTAGCACCAATATGGTAAATTTCTTTATCGTCTATTATCATAAATCTGTCGTGAGCTTCATTGAATTTTTTAATTTCAATTGGTTTATATTGGGCATTGTATTTTGCTAAATCTAATTTGAGTTGTTTGTTTATATTTTTTGTATAGATTGTAACTTTTACTTTTTGATTTTTGCTAAATAAAGTCAAAACAGTTTCGTCAACATAATTATCTATCAGCACTATCGATTTATTAGCTGATTTTATCAAATCGTTTACAAATACATAAGCATCAAAGATTTGTCCGTTATAAAATATTCCTTGTTTTGGTTTTAAATCATTACTCTCAATAGCTTTGAAAACTTTCTCAAAATTTTGGTCGTGTTGTAGCAATTTTTGCTCAATGAAATTAAATTTTTGAAATATGCTTGCATTTTCTATCAAAAATTTTCGCATTTTTGCAAAAGCTCTAAATATAGCAATATTGACATTTATTGCGATTTTGCTTTTTAAAACAGATGAAAGCATTGAAACTCCTTGTTCCGTAAATGCGTAGGGTTTGGCACCACCTAAATGTTGTTTTGAAGGTATCACATTTTGTGATACCATAAAATCCACTTCTGTTTCAGTGACTTCGAACATAAAATCGTCAGGAAATCTATCAATATTTCTTTTTACGGCTTGTTTAAGTGTTCTTGTTTCAACTTGATATAATTCTGCCAAATCTCTATCCAACATTACTTGCTGATTTCGTAATGTAAATATCTTATTTTGAATTTTCTGTTCGTTTATGATTAATTTGTTCATCAAGCTTTTTTATAATGCTAAAATAATCATTAATTTTTATACATTTAATCCAAAAAAAACATTTTTTCTACCATTTTGGATAATAATACCTATGATTTTATAAACACTTTACATTAAAACATATAATATGCTTGAGGATACAGGATACTTGCCACTAAGGCACGAATGAAATACGAATAAAACACTAGTAAAACCTAATTGAAATATGGAATATGCTTGCGGTGTCAGGTTAACCGCTCCGTAAATACAATAGTAGAGCGCTAAAATGGGCGATTGTTAATAACTTTTTAGGAATACGGCTTTTTTATAGGCTTTTGCGGTTGCTTGCAACCGTCCCGCTTGATTATTTTTGTGTTTTGCAAGTCCGCAGGGCGCAGGAAAACGCTAAAAATAAAAGTGCGGGATTAATAACTTTTTTAGAATACGGCTTTTTTAACTAAATTTGTATGCCTTAAACACAAGGAATTATGCAAAAATTGATTTTACCATTTGCTTTTTTAAGCCTGATTTTATGCTCTTGCCGTTCTACAAAAAAACAAACCAAAGTATTAAAATACAAACCCCGATATTACCGCCTTTGCGGACACCATTTTGCTAACGACACACTAAAACCCGAACAAAGTTTAACGCCTTATAAATTTGCCGATAGTATTATTTTTGTAAAAATGGATAGCTTACAATAAAAATACGCCCCAAACTTCATTGGGGGCAGAGTTTTACTTTTTTGTTCCAGTTTTGCTTAGTTTGCGCCATTAAAAGCATATTGACTTTATTCAAATTTATTCGCTTTGTATTCTTTTTCTCTGTCTATGATATAAATTAAGTTTGAACACAGTCCGTAATAATAAAACTTATCAACTTCTTCGGGAAAATAAAATTTGCTGATTTCTCTTAACAGTTCTATTCCTTCTTTGTCTAATTCGTCAATATTATTTTTATATTTTTCCAATTCTTTTTCATCTAACATAAAAACATATGTAAGATACCTATCATACCATTTGATAAGTTTGTTTTTTAATTCTTCCGGTAGTTTGTCTTTTAAATCATCCAATTGACGTCCGGTTTCAAATTCAGCTAAATCGAATTTATTTACAAAGGGGTCTGCGGAAAGTATTATTTTCATAATTGTTGTTTTAAATTAATATGAGTAAAGAGTGCTGTGGAAAATTTCTCCATATCTTGAAATACTTAGTTGATATCTTGAATATCCATATCCGAATTTATTTTTTCCTATATATTCAAAAAAATGAGCACCTCCATTTCTCGGAACAAATCGATAATTTCCATTTCTTATAACAAAACTGATATCTTCGTGCGACATTTTTAAATGTCCCGGTCGTAACCAATATTCTGCTCCTCTTTTTGTTGTAAATGTATAATTATTTATCAAAAATTCTCTTTGTGCTGATGATATAAATTTTGGAAATACACCTGTATCCCCTCCATATCTTAAAAAAGAATTCCTTAAAATAGCATTAGAGCCTTTGCCTACTATTTTGGTGGTTCCGGTAAACAAGGCAGGTGTTGTTCTAAATGTTGTTCCGGCAAGTCCGCCACCACCCATACCGGCATAAGCGAGCATGGCATCTCCGCCTTCATAAAAAAATGTCAGCCAAACTTGTAAATGTTGTCTTAGATTTTCTTGTTTTACTCTAATTCTATCTGCATGCACCCAAGCCTCCCACTCATCTTTATGGTTCCTTTCCCAAGAAGCGTAAGCATCAACATAAGACATATTTGAGGGGTAGCCAAAATCACTTTTCCATTGTGCAAATGATGAATAATAATCATACTCGCCCCAAGCACCACTACCCCAAGTATCATTTGTTCCGCTTGATTTGGTTGAAATATATACAGTATCCAAAGTTCCGCCATCATATTCATCGGGACAACATTCAGCTTCCATTCCCGTAGGGTCAACCAAATTTATAGGATTAGCCATTGTATAAACATACGGGTTAATGCTCGGATATTTCTCCGCCAACGGGTCCACACTTAAAAATATGCTCGTCTCGGGGTCCCCTCGACTTCGCTCGGGGCAGGCTCCATACCTTGCACCGTAGTAGTAGAGACCGGTTTCTTGGTCGAGTTCTTTGCCGTTGAATTTATAAGGGTTATCATAATCATAGCCGCCTTGTTCTATCATGGTTTCGCCGTAGGGTAAATTTAAAAAGAACTGATAAACCTCGCCTGTGACATCGGTTATCAATGTGCCGGTGCCTAAGTGGTTGGGGTGGAAATGATAGATGTTTTCCGGCATACGGGTGGCGTGCTTGCCCGTGTTGTTCTCCGGATCGTTGGGCGTAAAGGTAATGGTTTTATTTGTTATAAAACGTTTCATGTCTTGTTGTTGCAAGATAATCATTTTACTTTTTCCATCGATGAAAAAGTAACAAAAAATCTAGGCTTACGAGTATTTTTCTAAATTTTTTGTTCGTTCGCTAAACAAAAAGAACTCGCTACGCTCAAACAACTTTTTGTTTTTAAAGCTCACTTCACTTCAAATTTTACGAAAAACCCTCGGTATGCCGTTTTCCTCTCGTAGTGAGCTTTTAGCTTGTAGTTTGTTTTTGCTTCGCTTTGTTTGTTATCGTTTAAAAAAACTTCGATATTCGTTATTAATCGGTTCGATGTCCTATATTCTTTAGAGCCTGATTTCGACTGATTTCTTATTTTGCTTTGCAAGATGTTTTTATTATAACCAGAGATATACACGGATTTGCACGATTTTTTTTGACGCGGATTTAATGGATTTAGCGGATTGACGCGGATTTTTATTTTGCTTCGCAAAATAATAAGAACTCACTGTGCTCAAAACAGCTTTTTGTTTTTTATTTAAGAAATAAATCAATTTACTTTTATCAATTAATAATTATATTTGTCAAAACTCAAATATATATTTTATGTACAGCAATCAATTTAAAGAATATTTACAATCCGGTTTGGAAGAAATCAAACAATCCGGCTTATACAAAGACGAACGCATAATCACTTCGCCGCAAGGACCGGAAATAACGCTAAATACCGGACAAAAGGTTTTAAACTTTTGTGCCAACAACTATTTGGGACTGGCTGATGATCCGGCAGTGATCGAAGCTTCAAAAAAAATGATGAACTTTCGCGGTTACGGTATGGCATCCGTCCGCTTTATATGCGGTACACAGGACAAGCATAAAGAATTGGAACAAAAGCTAGCCGGATTTTATCAAACGGATGATACCATACTATACGCAGCCGCCTTTGATGCCAACGGTGGGGTTTTTGAACCCTTATTCGGACCCGAAGATGCTATTATTTCGGATGAACTCAATCACGCTTCTATTATTGACGGTGTCAGACTAACCAAAACAGCTCGTTACCGTTATAAAAATAATGACATGGCCGACTTGGAAGCCAAACTCAAAGAAGCCAATGCCGCCGGACATAGATTTAAAATAATAGTCACCGATGGCGTTTTTTCTATGGACGGTGTGGTGGCACAATTGGATAAAATTGTAGCTCTGGCCGAAAAATACGATGCACTGACCATGGTAGACGAAAGTCATGCCGTAGGCGTTTTGGGCAAAACCGGTCGCGGCACCGTGGAATTAAAAAATGTCATGGGACAAATAGATATTATTACCGGCACCCTCGGCAAGGCCTTAGGAGGTGCTATGGGCGGTTATACTACCGGCCGTAAAGAAATTATAGAAATGTTACGCCAACGCTCACGTCCTTATCTTTTTTCTAATTCTTTGGCCCCCGAAATTGTAGGCGGCGCCTTAAAAGTTTTGGATATGCTGACGGACAATACCGGCTTAATAGATCAACTGCATTGGAATACAAATTACTTTAAAGAGGGCATGACACGCTTAGGTTTTGATATAGGCCACAGCGAATCTCCCATAATTCCGGTTATGCTTTACGATGCCAAATTGTCACAAGATATGGCCAACGAATTACTAAAAGAGGGTATTTATGTTATCGGTTTCTTTTTTCCTGTAGTTCCCAAAGGAAAAGCCCGCATCAGAGTGCAATTATCAGCTGCCCACACCAAAGATCACTTGGATAAAGCATTGTCCGCCTTTGAAAAAGTGGGAAAAAAATTAGATATTATTTAAAAATCATTTTTTTTAAATATATTTTTATTATTTTTGCTATAAATATTATTAAACTATATAAGGATATGAAAAGATTAAATCAATTATTATTAGCAGTAATAGTGCTTGCCACTGTTACATTAAATGCTCAAGACAAGAACAATCCATGGTTGGTAAAAGTTGGATTGAATGCTGTGGATTTTTATCCCACAGGACAGCAAAGCGACTTTGGCTTTGCCAGCGATCAATTGTTTAAAGATTACTTCAATTTTGACCACTACAATGCGGCTTATGCCATTTCTGACATTAGAGTCGGTCATTATTTAGGTAATAAATTCAGCTTAATAGGCTCAATTAAATTAAACAAAATTACCCAAATGGGTGATAATGAAACCAATACCGGTTTATCATTTATCAATCCTAATTTAGATGTTAAATACAGCATCTGCAAAGAAGATAAAAGCTTACAACCTTATATTTTTGCCGGTGGCGGTTACACTTGGCTTGATAAACAAGACGGTGGTAACTTAAACGCCGGTTTAGGTTTAGAGTATTGGTTTAATGACAATATCGGTTTTTATGTTGAGTCTGCTTATCATCATACTTTTGATGTAAATGTAGCACCCTATTTCCAACATGGTGTTGGTATTGCCGTAAAATTCGGTGGTGTTGACACTGACGGCGACGGCATTTTTGACAAAGACGATGCTTGTCCTACCGTAAAAGGTTTGCCTGAGTTTAACGGTTGTCCCGATAGCGACGGCGACGGTATCATCGACTCTAAAGATGCTTGTCCCGATGTAGCCGGTAAAGTTGAGTTTAACGGTTGCCCCGATACTGATGGCGACGGCATCATCGACTCTAAAGATGCTTGCCCCGATGTAGCCGGTGTTGCAGCCTTAAACGGATGCCCCGATGCTGACGGCGACGGTGTAACCGATGCTAAAGATAATTGTCCTCAAGTTGCAGGTCCTGTGGCTAACCAAGGTTGCCCTTACCCTGATACTGACAAAGACGGTGTGTTGGATAAAGATGATAAATGTCCCGAAGTAGCCGGCCCTGTAGCTAACCAAGGCTGCCCCGAAGTTACTAAAGAAGTTCAAAAACAATTGAATGACTATGCCAAAGTTATTTACTTTGACTCAGGAAAAGCTTCTTTCAAACCTAAAACTATCGAAACTTTAAATAAAGTAGTTGAAATATTAATTCAATATCCTACTGCCGAATTTGATGTTGAAGGTCATACAGACAGTGTTGGTAGCGCCAAATTTAACATGGCTTTATCTCAAAAAAGAGCAGAAGCAGTTGTTAACTACTTAAAAGAACACGGTGTTAAATCTAAATTAAATGCCAAAGGTTATGGTGAAACCAAACCTATTGCATCTAACAGAACCAGAGCCGGACGTGCTAAAAACAGACGTGTTGAAATTAACTTGGTAAAATAAGTTATTAATAAATAAGTATTTTAAAACCGGGCCTTATGGTCCGGTTTTTTGTTTTATACATTATAAGAAATGGACTTTATGTAATTTACTCCTTTTTATACAATTAATAGGTTACAACCACGTACATCCGATTGATCAAAACGACCCAAAATTTCAAAATGCTCATTGTCAATATGCCGGCCTAAGTCTTGCGTAGCTATAAAAGCACACGAGTGATAGTTGGCCAAATCGATTACACTAATGCCTCCGGTTTTACCTTGGGGTAAATAACTCAAAGGATCTTCAGTGTCTCTTATCAATATTTTTTGCCAAGGTGGCGATCTAAAAATACCGTTCCCTTTTGAATAAGATTGACTCAGTAGCTCGGTCATGCCATATTCCGAATGTATTTGGTCTACCCCGAAACCTTTGGTTAAATATTGGTGCAATTCTTCTCGTAACATTTCTTTACGACGCCCTTTCATACCACCGGTTTCCATAACAATGGTACTTTTTAATTGAAATTGATGCTTGCTCACTAAATCTAACAACGCATAAGAAACACCTATTAATAAAACATTAGCTTGTTGTTGATCGGCTAAAGTTAATATCTCTGGAAATTGTTCGTCATTGAGATAAAAACCGCTATAATTTTGTCCTGAAGCTTTAATCAAATAATCAACCATATACACCAAAGACGAGTGCCCTTGCTCAACATAAGACGGCAAAAGCGCTAAAATAGTATAGTTGTTTACAGGGCCGTAAAACAGTTCAAAAGTTTTGACAAAACTTTCTTCGTAAAGTTTTAAATTTTTAACATAATGCCGACTGCGCTGCATGCCCGTAGTGCCACTACTCATAAATAGCGCCTCGAAGGGAGGGGGTGCGCTAACCACCTGATGGTTTTTAAAAAACGTAATGGGCATAAATGGTATATCCATAAGTGTTTTTACGCTAGCTGGCGTAAAATTCAAATGTTTTAAAAATTGTTTGTAAACAGGATTGTATTCCGATTGGAAATTAAAAATATCTATGGCAATCCGGGTAAAATCATCCTCATCTTTGATATCAAAAATTGGAAAATTATTTAACATCAGCTGTTTGTTTTGGTTGGTGCAACAGTGTATCTAACATAGGATCATTTTGCAACAATATTTGGTAATAGACATTTGTGCCATATAAATCCCTGCCAAGCAAAGCTTTCATCAGTTGTTTTAAATATTGTTCGGCTTTAGGGTTACGTATCTTATGCTTTGAAGTATTGTTTTTACCGTGTCTACTTTTAAAAAGCTGATACAGTTGTTGTTCAATCTGATGATCCGCCATAAAATCTTCAGCTGTATAAGCTTGCAATTCGTCCAAATGCCTGTCCAAATAATCTGTAATAAAATCTGACAAAAACCTGTTTATATAGCCGTAACTATAAAGATAATCATCATAAGTTTTAGGTACAAATATGTCCGGCACAATACCGCCGCCCCCATAAACAACTTTACCTTTGGGCGTGGTATATTTTAAAGAATCTACTACATGAATACTATCTTTGTAATACAATTCTCCATTATATAAACGTTTTTTAAAATCTTCTTCATATTCTTTTTTATGCCCTTTTTTATAGGGACGTTGAATAGACCTGCCGGTAGGCGTATAATATCTGGCTGTTGTTAAACGCACCTTTGAGCCATCACTTAACACCATCTCTTTTTGCACCAAACCTTTACCATATGAACGCCGGCCTATAATTGTGGCTTTATCATTATCTTGAAGTGCCCCGGCAACTATTTCACTGGCCGAAGCAGAATTTTCATTAATCAATACATAAATTTTTCCGTTTTCAAAACTGCCTCTGGAGGTTGCCGATACTATCTTTTGGTGACCTTTTTGATCTTTGGTGTAAAAAATTATTTTTCCATTGGGTAAAAATTCATCGGCTATCAAATCGGCTTGATTTAACAATCCACCGGTATTATCACGCAAGTCCAAGACCAATGCAGTCATTCCCTTTTGTTTCAAATTTTTTACAGCCCGGTGAAATTCGTCATATGTATTAGCTGCAAAAGTTGTCAGCTTAATAAAACCCAAGGTATCGTTTAACATAAAATGTGCCGGCACACTAACCAACGGAATTTTACTGCGCGTAATTTTAATCTCAAAAAGACTGTCATTGGATTTCCTGTAAATGGTCATCCGAATACCGGTTCCTGCTTTACCTTTGATTTTTTTTGACAATTCATTAATGTCTAATTTTTTGCCGGCAACCGTATCATTATTTATCATTATAATCCGGTCCATAGCTCTTAATCCGGCTTTAATCGCCGGACTGTTATCAAGCGGTCTTATAACCGTAAAAGTATCTTTATACTGCTGAAATAGCACGCCTATTCCCGTAAAAGCACCTTCCAGCTCCTCATCTACGGCCGCAACTTCTTGCTTGGGAATATAAACGGAATGCGGATCAAGATTTTTAAGTATATCGCGAATAACCACATCAACAATACTGTCGGTTTGAATGGTATCGACATATTCTTCATTTATATATTGCAATAAATTTTCTATTTTATCTTTATTATGCGACTCAAAACCTAAGGCTACGGAGTTTTTAAAATTTAACATGCGACCTATGCCAATGCCCAAAATAATGGCAATGCCCATAAAAATGACATATATGGCTTTTTGATTGTTACTCATTATTATCAAGTATTTGAACTACTTTAACTCCGGCTTTCTTTAAAAATTCCAATCCGGTTGTATCGCTGTATTGTTCCATATAAAATACCTTTTTAATACCGGCTTGATAAATCAATTTGCTACATTCTTTACAGGGAGACAAAGTAACATACAAACTGGCACCATCACTATTTTGGGTAGATGCCGCCACTTTTGATATGGCATTGGCTTCTGCGTGTAACACATGCCATTTGGTCAAACCGGACGCATCTTCACAAACATTGTCAAAACCGCTGGGAGTGCCATTGTAGCCATCGGAAATAATACGCTTGTCTTTTACAATCAACGCCCCTACCTTTTTGCGTTTGCAATAAGACAGTTTACTCCATTCTTTGGCCATTTTCATGTAGGCAAGATCATGTTTTGTCAATTTGTTATCGGACATGGTATATATAGAATGTTTTTTGAAACTCAAAATTACAATTTTTTTGATTAATTCATCCGTATTTTAATTTTTATTAACGATTCAAAATCACCGGATTGCCATTAAAATATAAAGCAATTAATTGCAGGCTCAAAACAACAACCTGTCTATTAAAAAAAATAAATGACAATTGTCATATTTAATTGACATTCAAGCTTTATCAATAAAAAAATGATAAATTTTTCACCTTTTTCAGTTTGTTTTTTGATAAAAAAGTATATTTTTGGGCATTAAAAAAACAAATAATCAAAAACCTTTGAAATGAAAAATAAATATCAAGAAAAAATTGATGCTTTCATGGAATACGCAAAAATGCGTAACCAAAATGAACCTGAATTTTTGCAAGCTGTAAAAGAAGTTGCAGAAGCTGTCATTCCTTATATAGAAGAAAATCCGAAATATCAAGGAAAAAAACTATTGGAGAGAATGATAGAACCCGAACGCACCATTTCGTTTAGAGTGCCTTGGGTTGACGACAAAGGCGAAATACAAGTAAACCGCGGCTACCGTATTCAATTTAATTCGGCTATTGGACCTTATAAAGGCGGCTTGCGTTTTCACCCCACCGTTAATCAAAGTATTTTAAAATTTTTGGGGTTTGAACAGATTTTTAAGAACGCTTTAACCACATTACCTATGGGTGGCGGTAAAGGTGGTTCTGACTTTAATCCCAAAGGAAAATCAGATGCCGAAGTCATGCGTTTTGCACAAGCTTTTATGAGCGAATTGTTCCGGCATATTGGTCCTAATATTGATGTGCCTGCCGGTGATATTGGTGTTGGCGGTCGCGAAATAGGATACTTATTCGGTCAATATAAAAAACTAACCAAAGAATTTTCGGGCGTTTTAACCGGTAAAGGTTTGGCTTTTGGCGGTTCTTTGATTCGTCCGGAAGCTACCGGTTTTGGAGTCGTTTATTTTGCCGAACAAATGCTCAAAACCAAAGGTGAAGATTTAAAAGGTAAAGTGGTAGCTGTTTCCGGTTTCGGTAATGTAGCTTGGGGCGCTATTACCAAAGCCAACCAATTGGGCGCCAAAGTGGTAACCATCTCAGGCCCCGACGGATACATTTACGACCCGAAAGGTATTTCAGGTAAAAAAATAGATTATTTACTTCGCTTGCGTGCTACTAACAATGATGTTGTTGCACCTTATGCCGAGCAATTCCCCGAAGCTACTTTTTATGCCGGCAAAAAACCTTGGGAACAAAAAGTGGATATAGCCCTACCTTGTGCCACCCAAAACGAATTGCATAAAGAAGATGCCGAAAACTTGGTTAATAACGGTGTTATTGCAGTTGTTGAAGGTGCTAATATGCCTTCTACACCGGACGCTATCAAAGTGTTTAAAGAAGCCAAAATACTTTATTCTCCGGGCAAAGCCTCTAATGCCGGCGGTGTGGCGGTTTCCGGTTTGGAAATGAGCCAAAACTCAATGCGATACAATTGGACGGCAGAAGAAGTGGATGCCAAACTCAAAACCATTATGAAAGACATTCATGACAATGCCGTCAAATACGGTAAACAACCCGATGGTTGGGTCGATTATGAAAAAGGAGCCAATATTGCCGGTTTTGTAAAAGTAGCCGATGCTATGTTAGCACAAGGTGTCGTATAATTTTATTTTATATACTTTAGAAAAAGGGATGCTTTTAGCGTCCCTTTTTTATTGATAAAATGCGCTTGTATTTTCTTTTAAATAATAGTCGCAAAGAAATTTTTTGCGTAACTTTATATTTTAAATATTTCTTATGAAACAAAAACGTAAACAACTGCTGCAAAATTATCTCAATCGTGACAGTCGCATGCGCGACATTTACCATGATATGAGCAAATTTAAAGTCAAAGAAATACTTTTGGTTTCTAATCTTTACGATGCCTTCTCCATCAATAAGGAAGGGCGTTTTTCAGAAATTATGTTATACGATTACGGCAAGCTCAATTTAACCTCCTTGCCCCGTATCACCGGTGTATATTCTACCGAAGAAACACTGGAACAATTAGAGCAAAAAAATATAGATATGGTGGTTATTACTGTGGGATTTAATAAACAGCGCCCCTTAAAAATCATCAAAAAAATTAAAGAACGTTACCCCGATTTACCTATTTTTATCTTACTCAACAATACCCATCATATTAAGTTCTTAGAAAAACAGAAGGAAGATATCGGTTACGACAAAATTTTTGTTTGGGATGGCGAATCGCGTATATTTTTTGCCATGATCAAGTATTTAGAAGATAAGATGAATGCCGAAAATGACAGCAAACTGGCTTCCGTTCGTATGATCTTGGTTGTTGAAGATAATCCGATATACTATTCTAATTACCTCAATAAATTATATAGAATAATTTTTCGTCAAACCAATAAAATTATAGATGAAATCAAGATGGATAAGCTCTACAAAGTTTTAAAACTCAGGGCACGTCCAAAAATCTTATTGGCAACCAATTATGAAGAAGCCATGGAATTGTTTAATAAATTTAAAGACAATATTTTTGTCATGATTACCGACGTGCAATTCCCAAAAAACGGCAAAATAGAACCTGATACCGGTTTTCAACTGATAGATGAAGTTCGTCAAAAGAAAAACAATCTGCCTATAATCGTATTGTCATCTGATAAAAATCAAAAGCAAATCGCCGATCAAAAATTCTTGACATTTATAGATAAAAATGATGAAAATCTATATCAAAAACTCATAGAACAAGTCACACAAAAGATAGGTTTTGGCGATTTTGTTTTTAGAGACAAAGAGGGTAAAGTCATAGAAAAGGCTTCTACTTTAAAAGAATTTGAGCGGATTTTAAAACGCATACCGCAAGAAAGCATTGATTTTCATGCCAAACGTGATGATTTTTCTTTATGGCTTATGGCCCGTTCCGAAATACAATTGGCCAAAATATTAGAAGCTAAAAAGGCACATCATTTTAAAGACATAGAAGAAATCAGAAACTATATTTTAAAAATGCTCAAAGCTTACCGCGATGAAAAACCTCAAGGCAAAGTCGTGCCTTGGGAAGATAGCGATTGCAACAATGATAAAAATATTTTTCTATTGTCTGACGGAGCTTATGGCGGTAAAGGACGCGGGTTGGCATTTATCAATTCACTATTGCACAAAACCGAATTGGCCAGCCATTTGAAGGGTTTGAAAATAAAAATGCCGCGTACGGCTATTATCGGAGCCAATGAATTTGACCGGTTTATAGAAGATAATAATTTACAAAATCTAAAAGATTTAAACTTATCAGATGAAGAAATTAATAAACGCTTTTTAAAAGCCCGCTTGTCAAATGAATTGGTTCAAAAACTCGACCAATTTCTAGACTGCTTTAAAAAACCCTTGGCTGTCCGCTCATCCGGTTTGTTTGAAGATAGTCTAACCCAGCCGTTTGCCGGTATTTTCGAAACTTATATCATACCGAATAACCATCACGATAAAAACCAACGTTTACAACAATTGATTGATGCCATTAAGTTGGTTTACGCCTCAACTTTTTCCAATGTGGCGGTTAATTATTCCAGAGCTTTGGATCATAAACTGGGAGATGAAAAAATGTCTGTAGTCATTCAAGAATTGGTTGGTCGCGAACATGACGGATTATACTATCCCGATATAAGTGGTGTGGCACAATCATATAACTATTATCCGTTTGCCTCTATGAAACCCCGTGACGGATTTGCCGTTATTGCCATAGGATTGGGCTCTTATGTGGTAGAAGGCGAACGCGCTTACCGGTTTGCTCCTAAATACCCAAAAATACAGCTCAACTCTTTACAAGACCAAATCAAACAAAGTCAAAGCTATTTTTATGCCGTTGATATGACCAAACAAGATATCAACTTGTTAAACGGGCCTTATTCCGCCATTAAAAAAGTGGATTTGTATGATGCCATTCCACACGGCACGTTAACCCATTTGGTATCAACTTATGATTTTAATAATGACATAATGTATCCGGGAGTGGACGAAAATGGCGTTTTGGTAACTAATTTTGCCAGTATATTACAAAATGAATATATCCCCTTACCGGAAATGATTCAAGATGTCCTACACAACCTCAAACAAGCTTTTGACACACCGGTAGAGATAGAATTTGCCGTAGATTTGGCACCTGACGAAGACGGTGATGCGACATTTTATATTTTACAAGTAAAACCCTTGCTAATGCCGGCTGAAGACTATACCTTTAAACCGGAAGAGCTGGATAAAGATAAATTAATTTTATATGCCGAAAAAAGCATGGGTAACGGCATGATCAATACCATAACCGATTTTATCTTTGTTAAAAACGATGCCTTTGACAAAACAAAAACCGTTGAAATGGCCCATGAAATTGAGACCTTAAATAAAAAATTTCATAACAGACATTACATACTCATAGGCCCCGGCCGGTGGGGAACCAGAGATAGGTTTATAGGTATTCCCGTCAACTGGACGCAAATATCTAATGCCAAAGTCATTGTAGAAACAAGTTTGGAAGGCTATCCCCTCGATGCCTCATCGGGCTCACATTTTTTTCATAATCTAACCACCTTAAACATTGCCTATTTTTCGGTGTTTCTCGACAAAAACCCTGATGCTATCAATTACGACTTGCTCAATAGTGCCAAATTGATGGAAGAAACCGAATATTTTAAACATGTGCGTTTTGACCAACCTGTCAAAGTTATTATTGACGGCAAAAAACGACGGGGTGCTATCTTAAAAAACGGTCAAGACAATTAAATTTTTATACCAAATCAGTTTATATTTTATTAAAGGCGGCCTTTGGGCCGCCTTTACAAATTATGCTCTATAATAATTCTATTTTTTAAAAGCCTTAATGCCCGGATAAACGGCATTTTCTCCCAATGCTTCTTCTATACGAAGCAATTGATTGTATTTTGCCATCCGGTCGGTTCTTGAAAGAGAGCCGGTTTTGATTTGTCCGGTGTTCATAGCCACAGCCAAATCGGCAATAGTGGTATCTTCGGTTTCGCCTGAACGGTGAGACACCACTGCTGTATATCCGGCTTTGTGTGCCATATTGATGGCATCTAAAGTTTCGGACAACGATCCGATTTGATTGAGTTTTATCAAAATGGAATTGGCAATACCTTCTTTGATGCCACGAGCTAATATTTTAGGATTGGTAACAAAAATATCATCACCTACCAATTGAATTTTATCACCCAAAAGTTCTTGTTGTATTTTCCAACCATCCCAATCGTTTTCATCCATACCGTCTTCTATAGAAATAATCGGGTATTTATTGACCAACTCCAATAAATATTCGGCTTGTTCTTTGGCAGTTCGTTTAGCACCGTCGGGGCCTTCAAATTTGGTATAATCGTAAATACCATCTTTATAAAATTCTGAGGCTGCCACATCCAAGGCTATTGAGACTTCTTTTCCCGGCTCATAACCGGCTGCTTTAATCGCTGCCAAAATAGTTTCAATGGCATCTTCGGTGCCTTTAAAAGTGGGTGCAAAGCCGCCTTCATCGCCTACGGCAGTTGACAAGCCGCGTTTTTTTAATATGGTTTTGAGGTTATGAAAAACTTCTGTCGCCATTTTCATAGCTTCTGCAAAAGAATGAGCACCATGAGGCACAATCATAAACTCTTGAAAAGCAATAGGTGCATCCGAATGCGAACCTCCGTTAATAATATTCATCATAGGAACCGGTAAAGTTTTGGCACCCACACCGCCTATATATTTAAACAACGACATTTCCTCTTCGATAGCAGCGGCTTTAGCAACAGCCAAAGACACACCGAGGATGGCATTTGCTCCTAATTTAGATTTATTTTCGGTGCCATCTAATGCCAACAGTATTCTGTCAATACCCAATTGATCTGTCACCTCATGTCCTATGAGTTCATTCACAATAATTTCATTGACATTTTGAACGGCTTTAAAAACCGATTTGCCCATATACCCATCACTCCCATCTCTTAATTCAACCGCTTCGTGTTCACCGGTAGAGGCTCCTGATGGTACAGCGGCGCGTCCTAATACGCCATATTCAGTTATGACATCGACTTCAACCGTGGGATTGCCACGGGAGTCAAATATTTGTCTTGCTTTAATATCTGTTATTGCACTCATAATATAAATTTTTGTGTAAAATTACGAAATAAAAAAACCGGATGCTTTAAAACATCCGGTTTTTATTGTAAATATATTATCAAGAATACTATTCTTCACTTTTTTCTTCAGCAGGGGCAGTATTTTCAGCCGCCACATCTTCGGTTTTAGCTTTTTTTCGTCTTCTTCTTGTTTTTTTCTTAGCCGGTTTATCTGCATTATAAGTAGGATTATAATCTACAAACTCAATCATTGCCATTTCGGCATTATCACCTAGTCTGTTTCCTAATTTTATAATACGTAAATAGCCACCGGGACGATCTGCAATTTTTGTAGAGATTTCTCTAAACAATTCCGTAACAGCATCTTTATCTCGTAATTTGCTAAAAACCACACGACGGTTATGCATTGTGTCATTTTTAGATTTTGTAATCAAAGGCTCTAAAAATACGCGCAATGCTTTGGCTTTTGCCACTGTAGTATTGATTCTTTTATGTTTAATCAACGAGCTGCCCATATTAGCCAACATGGCTTTTCTATGCGCTGATTTTCTTCCTAAATGGTTAAATTTCTTTCCGTGTCTCATAACCTGTATCTTCTATATTATTCTTCTAATTTATAATTTGAAAGATCCATACCGAAAGTAAGGCCTTTCTTGTCTACCAATTTCTCTAATTCGGTCATAGATTTTTTACCGAAATTTCTAAACTTCATTAAATCGGACTTATTATATTGCACCAATTCTCCTAAAGTTTCAACATCTGCTGCTTTTAAACAATTAAGCGCTCTGACGGATAAATCCAAATCTATTAATTTGGTTTTTAATAACTGTCTCATATGCAATGATTCTTCATCATAAGTTTCAGTATCTGACGAAATATCATCATCAATAGAAATACGTTCATCAGAAAACAGCATAAAATGTTGAATTAAAATTTTAGCCGCTTCGGTCAAAGCTTCTTTAGGATGAATAGAACCATCTGTTTCAATTTCTATAATCAACTTGTCATAATCGGTTTTTTGTTCAACCCTAAAGTCTTCAATGCTATATTTTACATGCTTAATCGGCGTAAAAATAGCGTCTAAGAAAATGGTTCCAAAGGCAACATCGTGTCTTTTATTTTCTTCGGCTGTAACATAACCTCTACCTTTTTCTATGGTAAATTCGAAATCGAGGTTGGTTTTAGGATCCAAGTGGATAATTTCCAAATCAGGATTTAAAACTTGAAAGCCCGAAATAAACTCTTGTAAATCACCGGCTGTCAATTTGTCTTTGCCGCTGATTGAAACTTTTACAGTCTCGGTATCGATACCTTCCACTTGATTTTTAAAACGGACTTGTTTTAAATTCAACACTATTTTGGTCACATCTTCAACGACGCCATCTATAGAGGTGAATTCATGATCAACTCCATCTATACGAAGTGAAGTAATTGCGTAGCCTTCCAAAGACGACAACAATACGCGTCTGAGCGCATTACCAATGGTTAATCCGTAACCGGGTTCAAGTGGTTTAAATTCAAACTTACCGGTTTGGTTATCCGAATGGATTTGCAGTACTTTATCAGGTTTTTGAAAATTTAATATTGCCATAAATGTTTCCTTATTATTTAGAGTAAAGCTCGACAATCAAGTGTTCTTGAATATTTTCGGGAATCTGAACACGTTCGGGACGATTAACAAACTCGCCTTTCATTTTTTCAGAATTCCATTTTAGCCATTCATAACTCGATTTATTTTGATCTAGAGAATCATTGATAACTTGCAACGATTTTGATTTTTCACGCACACCTACAACATCACCGGGTTTTAATTGGTAAGACGGAATGTTTACAACATCTCCGTTTACGGTGATATGTCTGTGCGACACTAATTGACGTGCTGCACGACGTGTGGGGGCTAAACCAAATCTATAAACAACATTATCAAGTCTTGATTCTACCAATTGCAAAAGCACTTCACCGGTATTACCACCTTGGCGCGATGCTTTTTCAAACAAATTTCTAAATTGTTTTTCTAAAATACCGTAAGTATATTTAGCTTTTTGCTTTTCATTTAACTGAATAGCATATTGTGATTTTTTGCCTCGTCTTCTGTTATTGCCGTGTTGTCCGGGGGGATATTTTCTTCTTTCGAAGTATTTATCCTCGCCATATATAGCCTCGCCGAATTTTCGGGCAATTCTGGTTTTTGGTCCTGTATATCTCGCCATAATTCAATATTTTATTATACTCTTCTTCTTTTAGGTGGACGACAACCATTGTGCGGAATGGGTGTTACGTCAATAATTTCAACTACCTCAATACCACTATTATGGATAGTTCTAATGGCAGATTCTCTACCATTACCCGGGCCTTTTACATAAACTTTTACGCGTCTTAAGCCTGCTTCGTAAGCAACTTTGGCAGCATCTTCTGCAGCTACTTGAGCGGCATAAGGCGTATTTTTCTTAGAACCTCTAAAACCGTTTTTGCCTGCAGAAGACCAAGAAATGACTTCTCCTTGTTTATTGGTTAGAGAAATGATCACATTATTAAATGTTGCTTGAATAAAAGCTTTGCCGTTAGGCTCTACTTTAACCTTTCTCTTTTTTGCTTTAGCTGATTTATTATTCTTAGCCATAATATTTACTTACTTTTATTTGGTTGCTTTTTTCTTATTAGCAACAGTTTTTCTTTTTCCTTTTCTTGTACGTGAGTTGTTCTTGGTGCGTTGGCCACGTAAAGGTAAACCAAGTCTGTGACGGATACCTCTATAACTACCAATATCCATCAAACGTTTGATATTTAACTGCACTTCAGAACGTAACTCTCCTTCAATTCTGTAATTTGCAATTTCACGTCGAATGCCGGCTATATCGGCATCGTCCCAATCTTTTACTTTTTTATCTTCGTCTACGCCGGCTTTGGCTAAAATTTCTTTAGCTCTGGATTTGCCTATACCGTAGATATAGGTCAATGCAATTACGCCGCGTTTATTCTTTGGTAAATCTACCCCTGCTATTCTTGCCATAATTATCCTTGTCTTTGTTTATGTTTCGGATTCTTTTTGTTAATAACATACAAACGTCCTTTTCGTCTGACAATTTTGTCTTCGGGACTTCTTTTTTTTATTGATGCTCTTACTTTCATTTTTTTATGCTTTTGGCTTCCAGTTATTAGCTGTAGCTCATTCATTAATATCTATAAGTTATTCTACCTTTTGTTAAATCATATGGACTTAATTCCACTTTTACCTTATCTCCGGGCAATAAACGAATGTAGTGCATACGCATTTTTCCGGATATATGAGCTGTAATAACATGTCCGTTTTCCAACTCTACCTTAAACATCGCATTTGACAATGCGTCCTTGATTATTCCATCAACTTCTATTGCGGGTTGTTTTGCCATAATTATATTTATCTTTTTCTACCTGATTTCATTAAGGTATCGTAATGTCTATTGAGCAAATAAGCTTCGGCTTGTTGGATGGTATCCATGGCCACACCTACTAAAATCAATAAAGAGGTGCCACCATAAAACATAGCCCATGAAATTTGCATTCCCGGAAATAAATAATATGCAAATTTAGGAAAAATTGCAATCAAGGCTAAAAATATGGAACCGGGTAATGTAATTTTAGATAAAATATCATCTAAATAATTAGCTGTATCCGTTCCGGGTCTTACACCGGGTATAAAGCCGTTGCTTCTTTTTAAATCTTCGGCAATTTTAGTTGTTTGAACGGTGATTGCCGTATAAAAATATGTAAAAATGATTATCAATAAGGCAAATACGACATTATACCACGGGTCAAACATATTACTGAATGTAGTTTTTAGGGTCATAGCCCAATCAGAATCTGATAGCGAAGCTAACATTCCCGGAAAAAACATCATGGCTTGCGCAAATATGATAGGCATCACTCCGGCGGCATTTAACTTTAAAGGTAAATACTGACGGGCACCGAAAATATTTTTTTCATAACCACCACCTACGGTTCTTTGTGCATATTGAACAGGTACCGGTCTATAGGCTTTGACCAGCATAATACTGGCTGCAATCACTAATAACCATACCACTATTTCAAACAATAAAACCATAGGGCCTCCGTTTTGATTGGTAACTCTATATGCAAATTCTTGTAAGAATGCGGATGGTAACCGGGCTATAATACCCACCATAATCAATAATGATATACCGTTACCAATACCTTTATCGGTTATTTTTTCGCCCAACCACATAGCAAATATGGTTCCGGCAGATAAGATTATAACCGAAATGGTTACAAATAACCATGTTTGTTCAATCAAAAAGGCACTTTTAGGCAATTGATTATACAAGTTATAAACATAACTCGGACCTTGAATCAAGGTTACGGCTATAGTTAACCAACGTGTAATTTGCGTGATTTTTTTATGACCGCTCTCTCCGGCTTTTTGCAATTTTTGCAGATAAGGAACAGCGATACCCATCAACTGCACAACAATAGAAGCCGAGATATAGGGCATAATACCCAAAGCAAATATAGAGGCTCTTGAGAAAGCACCGCCTGTAAATTGGTTTAACAAATCCAATAAGGTATTACTGGAGGTTTGGTGTTGTAAATTTGCCAACTGTGTCGGATCAATACCGGGCAATGATACTTGCGCACCAAACCGATAGACCAAAATCAAACCTAAAGTAAAAAGTATTTTTTTTCGAAGCTCTTCAATGCTCCATATTGCTTTAATTGTATCTACAAACTTCTTCATGAATAAATCAAATATTTATATTAATTCTACTTTACCTCCGGCAGCTTCAATGGCTTCTTTGGCACTTTTAGAAAATTTATGTGCATAAACGGTCAACGGTGCTTTTATTTCACCACGACCCAATACTTTTAATAATTCTCTTTTTCCTACCAAACCTAAGGCTACAAAATCTTCAAAAGTGATAACATCCTTCACTTTTTTATCATCGATTAACTTTTGTAATGTATCTAAATTAACCGCTTGGTACTCTACCCTGTTAATATTGGTAAAACCAAATTTGGGGACACGTCTATATAGCGGCATTTGACCACCTTCAAATCCGGGTGTTCTAGAGTATCCGGAACGTGATTTAGCACCTTTGTGTCCTCTGGTAGCTGTACCACCACGTTTAGATCCTTCTCCTCTACCCTTTCTGATATCTTTTTTTACTGAACCTTTTGCAGGTTTAAGATTATGTAACTCCATCTCTTTCCTAATTTTAAATTTCCTCTACGGTGATTAAATGTTTCACTTTGTCGATCATACCTTTGATCTGAGGTGTTAACTCATGCTCACGTTCTTGACCGATACGTCTCAACCCTAATGCTTCCAAAGTTCGTTCTTGATCTTTGGGTCTGTTTATGGTACTCTTTACTTGTTTAACTCTAACTTTTGTCATCATCCAATATTTTATCCGTTAAAAACTTTATTGAGAGAAATACCACGTTGTTTGGCAATGGTGTGGGCATCACGCATATTGAGCAATGCATCCATTGTAGCTTTAACAACGTTATTAGGATCAGAAGAACCGTGTGATTTGGTCAATACGTCATGCACTCCGGCCGATTCTAATACAGCCCTTACAGCACCTCCGGCGATAACCCCGGTTCCTGGTGAAGCAGGTTTCAAAAAGATGCGAGCTCCACTAAATTTACCAAGTTGTTCGTGTGGAATAGTGCCATTGATAACCGGTACACGAACCAAATTTTTCTTAGCATTGTCTATAGCTTTTTGAATGGCATCGGGCACTTCTTTAGATTTACCCATACCATAGCCTACTACGCCGTTTTTATCTCCGACAACAACAATGGCTGAGAAACTAAAAGTTCTACCACCTTTGGTTACTTTGGTGACACGGTTAACGGCTACCAAGCGATCTTCCAATTCTAATCCGCCGGGTTTTATTCTTTCTATATCTTTATATTTATCAAGCATATCTTAAAATTTTAATCCACCTTTTCTGGCGCCTTCTGCCAATGATTTTACGCGTCCGTGATATAAAAAACCGGAACGGTCAAAGGTTACGGTTTCTATTCCTTTCTCAAGTGCCAGTTTGGCAATATTCTCACCAACCAAAGCTGCTTTTTCAATTTTAGTGCCTTTTGCAGCGGCAACATCCTTAGCTCTGGACGAAGTTGCAGCCAAAGTAACACCGTTTACATCGTCTATAATTTGCGCATATACTTCTTTATTGCTACGGAATATAGAAAGACGGGGTCTTTCGGGAGTTCCTTTCACAATCTTACGAATACGCTTTTGTATTCTTCTTCTTCTATCTAATTTGCTTAGTTTCATAATTCTACTTATTAGGCTGTTTTACCGGCTTTTCTTCTTACTTCTTCACCTACATATCTGACACCTTTTCCTTTGTAAGGTTCAGGTTTACGGAATGATCTGATTTTAGCGGCAATATGGCCGATTAATTGTTTATCGTAAGACGTTAATTTGACAATCGGGTTTTTACCTTTTTCAGATACGGTTTCCACTTTTACCTCTTTAGGCAATTCTATCAAAATGTTGTGAGAGAATCCCAAAGATAAATCTAAAAGTTGTCCTTGATTGGAGGCTTTATAACCTACACCAACCAATTCCAATTCTTTGGTCCATCCTTTAGACACACCTTCAATCATATTGTATAGTAATGATCTGTAAAGCCCGTGAAAAGCTTTATGTTTTTTACTTTCTGAAGGCCGTTTTACTTCTATGACACCATCTTTGATATCAAATTCAATACCTCCTTTTATCTCTTGGGTCAATTCTCCCAACTTTCCTTTAACGGTAATCAAATTATCTTTGATATCAACCGTAACACCTTCGGGTATTGTAACGGGTTTAAATCCTATTCTTGACATAGTTCAATTTTTTTAATAAACGTAACATAAAACTTCACCGCCTACATTCTCTCTACGAGCTTGTTTATCGGTCATTACTCCTTTGGAAGTTGAAAGGATAGCAATACCGAGACCGTTCAATACTTTGGGCATTTCATCAACCCCAACATATTTACGCAAACCCGGTTTACTGATTCTTTCCAATTTTTTGATAACAGGCAAATTACTATCTTTATCGTATTTTAATGCGATTTTGATAAATTCTCTGTTACCTTCTTTGTCAAACTTATAACTTAAAATATAACCCTGATCAAATAAAATTTGAGTAATATCTTTTTTAAGTTTGGATGAAGGTATCTTCACTACTTTATGTCCTGCGCTTTGTGCGTTTCTAATTCTTGTTAGAAAATCTGCTATGGGATCTGTATTCATCTTGCTTCTTTTTTAAATTTACCAACTGGCTTTTTTAACGCCCGGTATTAAACCTTCGTTTGCCATTTCTCTAAAAGTAACACGAGAAATACCAAAGACTCTCATATAACCTCTGGGACGTCCGGTCAATTTACATCTGTTATGTAAACGTACCGGTGATGCATTTTTAGGAAGTTTTTGTAAGCCTTCCCAATCACCCGCTTCAATTAAAGCTTTTCTTTTAGCAGCATATTTGGCCACTAATTTCTCACGCTTGCGTTCGCGGGCTTTCATTGATTCTTTTGCCATATTATTTTTTCTTTTTAAATGGTAAACCTAGTTCTGTTAATAATGCTTTTGCTTCTTTATCGGTTTTAGCCGAAGTTACAAAGGTAATATCCATCCCGTTAATCTTATTGATTTTATCAAAATCTATTTCCGGGAAAATAATTTGTTCGGTAACGCCCAAATTATAATTACCTCTACCGTCAAAACCGTCCGGTTTAATTCCTTGAAAATCTCTCACTCGCGGTAAAGCGATGGTAATCAATCTATCAAGAAATTCGTACATCTTATCTTTTCTGAGGGTTACTTTAGCACCTATAGGCATGCCTTTACGCAACTTAAATGCTGCAACGTCTTTTTTAGAGATGGTCGGTATAGCTTTTTGACCGGTAATAGTTGTCAACTCGTCTACGGCATAGTCAACTAATTTTTTATCCGACACGGCGGCACCTACACCTCTGCTGACCACAATTTTTTCTAATTTTGGTACTTGCATGACGTTTTTGTAACCAAACTCTTTCATCAACGCATCTATGATACGTTCTTTATATTCTTTTTCTAATCTTGGTGTATAATTCTTCATGGCTTAAATGACCTGTTTTGATTTTTTAGAAACTCTCACTTTTTTTCCATCCTTGATTTCATATCCCACTCTGGTAGGTTTACCGGTTTTGGGGTCAACCAAAGCAACATTGGATATATGAATAGGAGCTTCTTTTTCCATTATACCACCTTGAGGATTTTCGGCACTGGGTTTGACGTGTTTTTTTACTACGTTCACTCCTTCGACAATCACTCTGTCTTTTGCTCTTACGATCTTAAGTACTTTTCCTTTCTGACCTTTATCTTTTCCGGTTAAAACGACTACTTCGTCTCCGGTTTTAATTTTAAACTTTTTCATTATACTTTAGATTTTATAAAACCTCAGGGGCTAATGATACAATTTTCATAAACTTTTTATCACGCAATTCTCTGGCCACCGGACCAAAGACACGTGTTCCTCTCATTTCACCGGTAGGGTTAAGAAGTACAATAGCATTGTCTTCAAAACGAATATAAGAACCGTCAGGTCTTCTGACCTCTTTTTTGGTTCTTACAACGACACCGGTTGAAACGGTTCCTTTTTTTACGGTACCGTTAGGGGTAGCTTCTTTTACGGTTACCACCACTTTGTCTCCCAAAGAGGCATAACGTTTTTTTGTACCACCCAATACTCTAATAACCAATGCTTCTTTGGCACCGGTATTATCTGCAACTTTAACTCTTGATTCTTGTTGTACCATAATTACTTAGCTCTTTCTAATATTTCCACTAAACGCCATCTTTTGGTTTTACTCAAAGGACGGGTTTCCATAATTTTTACCTTATCCCCTACGTTACATTCATTTTTTTCGTCATGAACGACATATTTTTTAGTTTTATGAACAAATTTTCCGTAAAGGGGGTGTTTCATTCTTTTAACTTCGGAAACAACAATGGTTTTATCCATTTTGTTTTTGGTAACCAAACCAATACGTTCTTTTCTTAAGTTCCTTGTAATATTTTCCATTTCCTTAAATTCTTTTAGTTACCTCTTTGGTTTAATTCCGTCATCATTCTGGCAATGGTTCTTCTCATTTTACGGATTTCCATCGGATTTTCCAGCGGGGTTACAGCATGGCTTAATGTTAAGCTGTCATATTTCTTTTTATAATCAGCCAAACGTTCTTTAAGCTCAGCGATATCCATATTTCTAATTTCAGACATTTTCATAATTTCAGATTATTTTTGTTGAAATTCCGGTGCAATTATAAATTTGGTTTTGATGGGCAATTTTTGTGCTGCCAAACGAAGGGCTTCTTTAGCGACTTCCAAAGGCACACCATCAACTTCAAATAACACTTTACCGGGGCGTACCACAGCTGCCCAGTATTCAACATTACCTTTTCCTTTACCCATCCTTACCTCAAGAGGTTTTTTGGTGATAGGCTTATCCGGAAATATTTTGATCCATAATTGCCCCTCTCTTTTCATATATCGAGTGGCAGCAACACGCGCAGCTTCTATTTGTCTGGAAGTCATCCAAGTGGGCTCCAAAGCTTTGATACCGTATATACCATAAGCTAACTGGTGTCCCCGTTGAGAATTACCTTTCATGCGTCCTTTTTGCTGCTTGCGATGTTTATATCTTTTGGGTTGTAACATTTTTTACAATTTTAAATATAAATTATTTTCTTCTTCTATTTCCGCCTCTTGATCTGCGACCATCTTTCTTGGATAAACCAATCATCGGGGATAGATCTCTTTTACCGTAAACTTCTCCTTTCATAATCCATACTTTTACACCCAAACGGCCGTAAGTGGTATGGGCTTCTTCAAGAGCATAATCTATATCAGCTCTAAAAGTAGAAAGGGGAATTCTACCATCTTTATAACTCTCAGAACGAGCCATCTCAGCGCCGTTTAATCTACCTGAAATTTGAACTTTAATACCTTCGGCATTCATTCTCATGGTAGATGCAATAGCTTGTTTGATTGCTCTTCTGTATGAAATTCGATTCTCAATTTGACGGGCAATATTTTGCGCCACCAAATTGGCATCTAATTCGGGTCTTTTAATTTCAAAAACATTGACTTGTACTTTTTTACCGGTCAATTTAGCCAGCTCACCTTTTAGCTTGTCAACTTCTGCTCCTTGTTTACCGATAATAATACCGGGGCGCGAAGTTGTAATTGTTACGGTAATTAATTTTAAAGTACGTTCAATAATAACTTTTGAAATATTGGCTTTTGGTAACCGTGCTTTAATATATTGTCTTATTTTGTGATCTTCAGCAATTTTATCGCCATAGTTTTTTCCGCCATACCAATTAGAATCCCATCCTTTGATGATTCCTAATCTGTTTCCTATTGGATTTGTTTTTTGTCCCATACTTCTTAACTATTTTTTTCGCCTAAAACTATGTTAATTTTACTAAATCTTTTTCTAATCCGGTGTGCACGACCTTGAGGTGCGGGTTGGATTCTCTTGAGCATGCCTTTTTGATCTACCGAAATGGTTTTAATATACAATCCGGCGTCTTCAATATCACGATCAGGATTTTTGGCTTCCCAATTGGCAATGGCACTTAATAAAAGTTTTTCTATAACAGAGGCACTTTTGTTGGGGGTGAATTTTAATACTCCCAAAGCTCTGGCTACATCCATGCCTCTTACCAAATCAACAACTAATTTTGTTTTTTTGGCAGAAACACCATGATTGCTCAAACTTGCAAAAGCAACTTTCTTCTTATTTTCTTTGATGGCTTCAGCCATTAAGCGTTTTCTTTTTCCCATAATCCCTATTTTTTGCCTTTATTTTTTTTGTCTCCGGCATGTCCTCTAAAACTTCTGGTTGGAGAGAATTCACCCAATTTGTGTCCTACCATATTTTCAGTAATATAAACCGGAATGAATTGACGTCCGTTATGTACTGCAATGGTATGTCCAACAAAATCTGGTGTAATCATAGATGCTCTTGACCAGGTTTTGACCACAGTTTTCTTGCCCGATTCTTGATTGGCAAGAATTTTCTTTTCTAATTTATAATGAACATAAGGTCCTTTTTTTAACGATCTAGCCATATCTTATTTCTTTCTACGTTCAATAATGTACTTGTTACTATATTTCTTCTTAGATCTGGTTCTGTAACCTTTGGCAGGTATACCGTTTTTAGATCTTGGATGCCCTCCTGAAGCGCGGCCTTCACCACCACCCATGGGGTGATCAACAGGGTTCATAACTACCGGTCTGGTTCTGGGTCTGCGACCTTTCCAACGACTACGTCCGGCTTTACCTGATACTTCCAATTGATGATCAGAGTTAGATACAACACCGACGGTTGCAAAAGCTTCTACCAATACCAAACGGGTTTCTCCGGAAGGCAATTTGATAGTGGCATATTTACCGTCTCTTGCCATCAATTGTGCAAATGTGCCGGCACTACGAGCGATTAAACCGCCTTGGCCGGGTTTCAATTCTATATTATGAATAATTGTTCCCAAAGGAATGGCTTTTAACGGCAATGCGTTACCTGTGTCAGGACTGGCATTTTCTCCGGACATAATAGTTTGTCCAACTTTTAATCCGTTAGGAGCAATGATATAACGTTTTTCTCCGTCGGCATATACAACTAAAGCAATGAATGCTGACCGGTTAGGATCATATTCAATGGTTTTAACGGTTGCAGGTATACCTACTTTATTACGTTTAAAATCAATTATTCTATATTTTTGTTTGTGACCACCACCTCTGTGAGGCGCTGTGATTCTACCTTTTTTATTTCTACCACCGGTACGTTTTTTGGGGGCCAACAAACTTTTTTCGGGTTTGTCGGTAGTCACCTCCTCAAACATGTTGACGACTCTGAAACGTTGTCCCGGGGTGATGGGTTTTAATTTTCTTACTGCCATTTTCTTAGATATTGTTATAGAAATCTATACTTTGACCTTCTGCTATTTGAACAATTGCTTTTTTATAAGCATTTGTTTTTCCTGTCACTACGCCACTTTTGGTATAGCGTGTTTTTCTTTCGGGAGGGTAGTTCATTGTACGTACAGCCAACACATCCACACCGAATAACTCTTCTATTGCTTTTTTAATCTCAATTTTATTAGCTTTTCGATCTACCACAAATCCATAGCGATTAAATTGCTCTGAATCGCTCATCATTTTTTCTGTTAAAATTGGTTTTTTTATAATACTCATAACACGCTTTGTTTAAAAATTAGCTTCAATTTCGGGAATTGCATCTTCAATTAAGACCAATTTTCCGGCATTTAAAATGGCGTAAGTGTTTAAGTTTAAGCCATTTATCACTTTTGATTTCGGCAAATTACGTGATGACAAATATACATTTTTATTTGGATTTACAAACACAAATGTTGACTTTTTATCATCTAACTTCAAGGATTTCAATACATCAACAAAATTTTTGGTTTTTGGTGTATCAAAATCAAAAGCTTCAACTACCATAATTTGACCGTTTTTAAGCATGGTGCTTAGAGCAGATTTGCGAGCCAAACGTTTAACCTTTTTGTTCAATTTGAACGAATAACTTCTGGGACGCGGACCAAATACACGGCCACCGCCTTTAAATAAAGGATTACGAATGGCACCTGCTCTGGCAGTTCCGGTTCCTTTTTGTCTCTTTATCTTACGGGTACTTCCCTTTACTTCTCCTCGTTCTTTAGCTTTATGAGTACCTTGCCTTTGATTGGCCATATAGTGCTTTACAGCTAAATATATAGCGTGATCATTGGGCTCAATGCCAAATATGTCTTCAGAAAGCTTTACGGTTCTTCCTGTGTCATTGCCTTTTATATCGTATACTTTCAATTCCATCATTTCTTAATTATTAAATAAGTATTTTTATGTCCGGGAACACTCCCTTTTACGATTAAAAGATTTTTTTCAGGAATCACTTTCATGACTTTAAGGTTTTGAATGGTAACTTTTTCATTACCCATTTGACCTGCCATACGCATTCCTTTAAAAACTCTGGAAGGATCAGAAGAGGCACCGATTGAACCGGGAGCTCTCAGCCTGTTATGTTGTCCGTGCGTGGCTTGACCCACACCTCTAAATCCGTGTCTTTTGACAACACCCTGAAATCCTTTACCTTTGGATATTCCCGATACATCGACATATTCACCTTCGGTAAAGATATCACCTACGGTAATTTCATCTCCTAATTTAACTTCTTTTTCAAAATCCTGGAATTCGACAACTCTTTTCTTAGGAGATACACCGGCTTTTTCAAAATGCCCTTTGAGGGCTTTGGGGGTGTTTTTCTCTTTTTTGTCATCGAAACCAAGCTGCACAGCATCGTACCCGTCAACTTCTTTGGTTCTGACTTGGGTAACATAATTCGGACCAGCCAATATCACCGTAACGGGAATATTTTTACCATTTTCATCGAAAATGCTGGTCATTCCTACTTTTTTTCCTATTATACCCGACATTATGTTTATTTATATATGTTTATATCAAACTTTAATTTCTACTTCAACACCGCTAGGCAATTCCAGTTTCATCAAAGCATCTACAGTCTTTGGTGACGAGCTGTAAATATCCAACAAACGTTTGTGGGTATTCAGTTCAAATTGCTCTCTGGATTTTTTGTTTACGTGTGGTGAACGTAATACCGTAAATATTCTTTTGTGCGTGGGCAACGGAATGGGACCGGTTACCACAGCACCTGTATTTTTTACGGTTTTCACGATTTTCTCGGCTGACTTGTCAACCAAGTTATGATCGTATGATTTTAATTTTATTCTTATTTTTTGAGCCATGTCTTATGATTTATCCATTAACTTTTTCAATTACTTCTTCGGCTATGTTCTTAGGAGTTTCGGCATAGTGCGAAAATTCCATAGAAGAGGTAGCACGTCCTGATGATAAGGTTCTCAAGGTCGTGACATAACCAAACATTTCCGACAACGGCACATTGGCTTTGATAACCTTGGCACCGGCACGTTCGTCCATGCTTAATACTTGTCCGCGACGTCTGTTGAGATCACCTACAATATCTCCCATATTTTCCTCAGGTGTAACCACTTCGAGTTTCATAATGGGTTCTAACAAAACCGGCTGGGCTTTTTTGGCAGCAGTTCTAAATCCTAGTTTGGCAGCCAATTCAAAAGATAATGAATCGGAATCAACCGGGTGGAATGATCCGTCTTTTAAAGTCACTTTCATAGCTTCCACTTCAAATCCTGCCAAAGGTCCGGTTTTCATGGCTTCTTTAAAACCTTTTTCTACCGAAGGGATATATTCACGGGGGATATTACCTCCTTTAATTTCATTGATAAACTCCAATCCGTCTTTTCCTTCTTCTGCAGGTTCCAAAGTAAAGATAATATCGGCAAATTTACCGCGACCACCGGTTTGTTTTTTATAAACTTCTCTATGGTCTACAGCTGCCGATAAGGCTTCTTTATATTCTACACGGGGTTGCCCCACATTGACTTCGACTTTAAATTCTCTTTTTAACCGATCTACAATAATTTCCAAATGTAATTCGCCCATACCCGAGATAATGGTTTGTCCCGAGGCTTCGTCGGTTTTGACTTGAAATGTAGGATCTTCTTCTGCTAATTTAGCCAAAGCCATACCTAATTTATCAACATCCGCCTTAGTTTTGGGCTCCACTGCAATACCGATAACGGGATCAGGGAAATCCATTGATTCTAAAACAATTGGATGTTTTTCATCAGATAAAGTATCTCCTGTTTTGATATCTTTAAATCCGACACCTGCAGCAATATCTCCGGCTTCAACCCGTTTTATGGGGTTTTGTTTGTTGGCATGCATTTGATAAATACGTGAAATACGTTCTTTTTTACCGGAACGGTTGTTCAACACGTAAGATCCTGCATCTAAAAATCCGGAATAAGCTCTAAAGAAAGCCAAACGTCCGACAAAAGGGTCGGTAGCAATTTTAAAAGCCAAAGCTGCAAACGGATCCTTGACATTAGGATGTCGTAATTCTTTTTCGCCTGTTTCAGGATTGACGCCTTCAATGGCTTCTATATCTAAAGGTGAAGGCAAGTAACGCATAACACCATCCAACATAGCTTGCACGCCTTTGTTTTTAAAAGCAGAGCCTGCAAACATAGGAATTATTGACATGTCAATGGTAGCAGCTCTTAAAGCGGCAATAATTTCATCTTCGGTTATAGACTCTTCATCTTCGAAGAATTTTTCCATCAATTCATCATCATATTCGGCCACTGCTTCAATTAAATTGGCTCTGTGTTGGTTTACTTCGTCTTGTAGTTCTTCGGGGATAGGCACTTCTTCATAAGTCATACCTTTGTCTTCCTCATTCCAAATGATAGCCTTTTTGGAAATCAAATCCACCACACCTTTAAAATCAGCCTCTTCTCCAATAGGCACTTGCAATGGAACGGGATTACCCCCCAACATTTCTTTTACTTGGTTACAAACATTAAAAAAATCGGCGCCTTGTCGGTCCATTTTATTAACGAATCCTATACGGGGCACCTTGTATTTATCTGCTTGTCTCCAAACGGTTTCCGATTGTGGCTCTACACCGTCAACGGCACTAAATAAAGCCACCATACCATCCAACACACGTAAAGAACGCTCTACCTCTACGGTAAAATCAACGTGGCCGGGAGTATCAATAATGTTTACGGTATAATTTTCGCCATTATAAGGCCAAACACATTGTGTGGCGGCCGATGTAATGGTGATACCTCTTTCTTGCTCTTGTTCCATCCAGTCCATAGTGGCGGCGCCATCGTGCACCTCACCTATTTTGTGACTGATACCTGTATAATACAAAATCCGCTCAGTGACGGTGGTTTTACCGGCGTCAATGTGCGCTGCAATACCAATATTTCTTACTTTACTTAAATCTTTTGCCATTACTGCTATGTATTAAAATCTAAAATGCGAGAATGCTTTGTTGGCTTCTGCCATTCTATGAACATCTGTTTTCTTTTTAACGGCACCACCTTCTTCTTTGTAGGCAGCCAAAATTTCACCGGCTAATTTTTGCGGATAAGATTTTTCGTTACGTTTGCGCGCAAAATTAATCATCCACTTCATAGCCAATGATACTTTACGTTCCGGTCTGATAGGCATCGGTATTTGGAATGTTGCACCACCCACACGACGACTACGAACCTCAACATGAGGCATAACGTTTGAAAGGGCTTGCTTCCAAATTTCCAGAGCTGATTTTTCTTCTTCTCCTTTCTTTTGATCAACGATATCTAAAGCTTCATAGAATAAATTGAATGCTAAAGATTTTTTCCCGTTCCACATTAAATTGTTAACGAATCTTGTTACAAGTGTATCATTAAACTTAGGATCGGGTAAAAGTTGTCTTTTCTTAGGTCTTCCTTTTCTCATTTCTTAATTTTTTTCAATTACTTCTTAGGGCGTTTGGTTCCGTATTTGGAACGACGTTGTTTTCTTCCATCTACTCCGGCAGTATCTAATGCACCGCGGATAACATGGTATCTCACTCCGGGCAAATCTTTCACCCTTCCACCTCTAACTAATACTATCGAGTGCTCTTGTAAGTTGTGTCCTTCGCCGCCGATGTATGCGTTTACCTCGTTGCCATTGGTCAGTCTAACACGTGCCACTTTTCTCATGGCAGAATTAGGTTTTTTAGGCGTTGTTGTATATACACGCACACACACGCCTCGCTTTTGAGGACTCCCTTTTAAAGCAGCCGATTTACTCTTCTTAGTTATTTTGGTTCTTCCTGTTCTAACTAATTGTTGAATTGTAGGCATATGTTTATTTTAATTTAACTTATTCTTTTTCGGACGGCAAAGATAGAAATATTTTTTTGTTTTTCAAACTGATTTTGACTTATTTAGAAAAAATAATTTTCAAAATGGCAACAAAAGTGAATTTAGAGCGTTTAATATTGGAATAAATTTAGACATAAAGGCTTGTTGTTAGAAATCTTTTATATATTTACCTCTGTTGAAACTTAATGTAAAATGTATTATAAAGTTATTGTTATGTGACATTAACGTTGGATTCACATTAACCGTTTTCTATGCTAATGACACTGTTTTCTTAATTAAAAATTGAGATATTTAATTTCTATATGACAAGATGAACTTTAAAGTGATATTTTTATATATAATAATATGTATAGCCGGAAATACTTCTATAAGCGGACAAATTATTCGTAAACCAATAACTGATAACAAAGACACGTTACATTTAAATATAACATTTTCCGATGTCTTTATCCAAAAAACCGGTACTTTTAAAAAAATAGATAATTACTTGAAGTATATTAACGATTCGTTACGACAAAAGGGTTACATCTTTAACAGACTTGTGCCTGATAGCATAAAAATAAAACATCAACAAACTTTTATTTATTACCATGCGGAATTACTGTATAAAAGAAGAGTTGACAGCATCATTATCGCCGGAGATTTAAGCTTTCCTCATAGTATTTTAAAAAAAATCAACAAAGAATTTAAAACAAAGGTTATACAAACTCAAACACTCCACACACTTTTGGCAAGATTAAATGATTTGTCATCGTTTTCATTTGAGGAACCGGTTATAAATTTTAAAAACGGCCGTAATTTAATTGTCATAAAAGCCCGGCACATCAGCCAAAACAATATTGGTGGATTTTTGGGTTTTGTGTATGATCAAAAACAAAAGGCTATAAAGTTGGAAGGTGCCATTGAAACAAGATTATACAATTTGTTTAACGCCAATGAAAGTCTGCAACTCAAATGGCAAAAAAAAGAAAGTTTTCAAAATTTGGACTGGTCTATTAATTGGCCTTTTGTAAATGGCACCAACACTAGTTTTTTTAATCATTTTTATATGAATAGAAACGATACGCTTAGCCTCCAAATTATGAACAAAACGGGCATAAATTGGCATTTAAAAAATCATATAGCAGGTATAAATTCGACTTATAATTTTAAAAGCATCAGCGGTCAAAAAAGTCAACGATTAACCTATGCCGGAATAAAATACCGGTTTAATTTTAATAAAAAACACATAAAAAGGTATATTGGCACTGATATAGAAGTTGACATCTCACAGATAAGAAATATATTATATTTTGGTAATATAAGATATGATATTATTGCATCCGAATCGCTAAAATATGTGCCGGTAGTGCAAATCATGTTTAACAGGTCAAATCAAGATTTGTCTTATGAAAAACTACATCCGGATATTTTTAGAAAATATATAACGGAGAATAAAACTTACAAACAAATTTTTAGCTTTAAAAACGATTTGAGATATACCATTAAAACGACAAGTTTTTATATCATTGGTGATTATATTTATAAGAAAACAATTGATAATTTGCTTTATACCTACGTAAACACAGGAGCCGGATTAAAAATTCTTAATAAAAATCAAATTTTAACATTTGAAATAATAAAAGTATTAAACACATCTTATCTAACTGATTATCAAGGTGTTTACATAAACATAAAACAAACATGGAGGTTTTAACACGTGTATTTTTGAAAAAACATGATTTTAAAAGTTGTATAATTAACTTTTTATTAAGATATTTGTGGTTGACAAACTCAAAAATAAAAGAAGATGAGAACAAAGTTTAATGTAATCTTAACGCTCATGCTAGCGTTAGTTGTGCAAGTGACATTTGCACAAAGTAAGGTAATCACAGGTGTGGTTGCCGAAGCCGGATCGGGGGATCCCCTACCGGGTGTTAACATTGTTGTAAAAGGTACCAACACAGGTGCTACAACAGATTTTGACGGTAAATACACTATTAAGGCAGACAAAGGACAAACCTTAGTCTTCTCTTATGTAGGGTATAATACCGTGGAGAAAAAAGTTGGTGACTCTAATGTTATCAATGTACAAATGCAAGAAGGCGGCAAATTGGCCGAAGTAGTTGTAACGGCACAAGGTATCAAAAGAGAAAAGAAATCGCTAGGATACTCAACCCAAAAAGTAAAAGCAGAAGCTGTTACTACAGTAAAAGATGCTAACTTTGTTAACTCTTTATCCGGTAAAATTGCAGGATTAGATGTTAAAAAAAGTAATAATTTGGGAGGTTCTACAAATATTGTTATCCGTGGTTATTCTTCTTTGACCGGAAACAACCAACCTTTATTTGTAATTGACGGTGTTCCTGTTAGTAATGATAATGTGAATACTTCAACACAACAAACTAATAGAGGGGGATATGATTATGGTAATGCCGCAGCAGATATTGATCCTGACATCATTGAATCTATCAACGTATTAAAAGGTGGAGCAGCAACTGCTCTTTATGGTAGTAGAGCAGCTAACGGCGTTATTATGATTACCACCAAAAAAGGTAAAAGAAATAAACGCTTAGGAGTAACTGTGAATTCCAACATTACTTTTAGTAAATTTGATCCTGATACTTTTGTAAAATATCAAACTGAATATGGTGCCGGATATGGCCCATTTTATGGCTCTACCGGATATTTTGAAGATTATGATATCGATGGTGACGGCAACCTAGACTTAGTCACTCCTCTAACAGAAGATGCTTCTTATGGCGCGGCTTTTGATCCAAATTTAATGGTTTACCAGTGGGATGCTATGTATCCTGGTTTACCAAATTACAAAAAAGCAACACCTTGGGTAGCAGCAAAAAATCTTCCTGATGCTATGTTTGAAACGGGTGTTAATATTTATAACAATGTGCAGGTTGATGGTGGAACTGACAAAAGTACTTATATTCTTTCATATACCAATATGGAACAAACAGGTATTATGCCTAATAGTAAAATCACCAGAAATAATTTAGACCTCAGAGCTACTTATGATTTAAGTGATAAATTGACAGCTGGAGCTAAATTCAGTTATATTAATACTAAAGGTTTAGGACGTTACGGTACTGGTTATGATACTCAAAACTTAATGACCAGTTTTAGACAATGGTATCAAGTAAATGTAGACATCTTAGAACAAAAAGATGCTTATTTTAAATCTGTAAATGAAGGAAATCCCAAAAACTATACTTGGAACCCTAACTCGCCTTATGATCTGGCTCCTATTTACTGGGATAACCCTTATTGGACTAGATATCAAAATTATCAAGATGATGAACGAGACAGAATGATTGGATACGCATCATTAAATTATAAAATCACTAGTTGGTTAGATGCAACCGGCCGAATAAGTTTCGATCATTATAATTTTGGTAGAAATGAAAGAATTGATGTAGGTAGTAATGATGTTTCTGAATATAGTAGATATGACAGAACATTTACTGAAAGAAATACTGATTTGATGTTAAACTTTCATAAAGACTTAACAGACAAAATAAACGTTCGAGGAGTTATCGGTGCCAATTTTATGCGTCAAGATATATCCAGTATCTCAGCTTCAACTAATGGTGGACTTAATTTGCCAGGACTTTTTTCACTTGGCAACTCTAAAAACCCTTTGAATGCTCCTTATGAATATTTGGCTAAAGTTGGTCAAGATGGTTATTACATTAATACGTCATTTGGCTATGATAATTTCCTTTTTATTGAAGGATCGTATCGAATAGATAAATCATCCACTTTACCAGAAAAAAATAATGTATATGATTATTATGGTGTATCTGCCAGTTACGTTTTTTCAAATCATTTAAATGTTGATGCTATTAGTTTTGGAAAATTAAGAGTTGGATATGCTAAAACTGGTAATGCTGCACCTCCATTGTCGGTTAAAAATACTTACACATTAAATACTCCTTTTAATAATCAATTGACTGCTACTAACCCTTACACAAGTAATAACCCTGATTTAAAAAATGAAGTTTCTAACGAAACCGAATTAGGTTTGGAAATGCGATTCTTAAAAAATAGAGTTGGCTTTGATTTATCAATTTACAATAAAACATCAGAAGATTTGATTATGCCGATTCCTATCTCTACATCTACAGGTTTTGGTAGAAAATATGTTAATGCAGGTTCTGTTGAAAATAAAGGAGTTGAATTACACTTGTTTGGAAAAGTTGTAGATAAAAAAGACTTTAAATGGCAAATGGATATTAACTGGGGACAAAATAAAAACAAAGTCTTATCCTTAAATGAGGGTATGAATAACTTACAATTAGCTTCTATGCAAGGTGGCGTATCTATCAACGCTACTGTTGGGGAACCTTATGGAACTATCAAAGGTACTAATTTGGTTTATGACAACGAAGGTAATCCGGTTGTCAAATCAAATGGTTATTATTACAAAACCCCATATAAAGAAGTTATCGGTAACTTTGAGCCCGATTGGAAAGGAGGTATCAACAACAAGTTTTCTTATAAAAACTTTAGTTTAAGTTTCTTAATTGACATGCAAAAAGGTGGACAAATTTTCTCATTAGACACTTGGTATGGTTATGGAACCGGATTGTATGATATTACTGCTGGTACTAATGATTTAGGTAATCCATTAAGAGATCCTGTCACTAACGATAATACAAGCGGTGGTGTTATTTTGGATGGTGTACAAGGTACAGTAACTTTTGATCCTGCAAATAATACTTACACCGTTAGCAACACAAGTGAAAACAATGTAAGAGCCTATGCCGGTTGGTATGCAAACCCATGGGGATGGGCAAGAGCAGCTAATAAACAACATGTCTATGATGCCAGCTTTGTTAAATTGAGAGAAGTCGCATTATCATACAAATTGAATAAAAAATTATTGGCAAAATCATTCTTAAAAGGTGTTACCTTTACCTTAACCGGCAGAAACTTATGGATTATTTCTAAAAATATCCCTTACTCTGATCCAGAAGCTGGAATCAGTGCTGGTAATATCCAAGGATATCAAGGTGGAGTTTACCCTTCAACAAGAGATTTTGGATTTAGTGTTAAATTAGAATTATAAAAAGAAACAATCATGAAAAAACTCTTAATATTATTAATCATAATAGGTTTTAATATTTCATGCTCCGATTTTAAAGATTGGAATGTGGATGAAAAACACCCTAGCAAGGTTAGTGCTGAAGCCCTTGTGACTAATTCACAAGAATATGCCGCATTACGAATGGCAAGCACAAGTGTCAACTACAATATCTTTAAAATGTTGGCACAATATTGGACGGAAACTACTTATACCGATGAAGCTAACTACGATTTAGTTAATAGAAATATCGGAGGTAACTTTTGGACAAATATCTATACAATTTTATTAGACTTAAAAGATGCTAAAGGTATCGTTGAAAATGATGCTTCAATAGATGCAACAACTAAAGCTAACAAAAAAGCTATCATAGATTTAATGCAAGTTTATTTATTTCATGTTTTGGTTGACACATATGGTGATATTCCTTATTCTGAAGCATTGGATATTAATAATGTAACCCCTAAATATGACAATGATGAGGATGTCTATAATGATTTATTTGATAGAATAACGGCTGATGTTGCTGCTTTGTCTAATGGTGGTAGCTCTTTTGGAAATGCGGACTTATATTACGGTGGGGATGTCAATGCATGGAAAAAATTTGGTAACTCTTTAAAATTAAGGATGGCACTAAGAATAGCTGACCAAAATCCTACAAAAGCCGCTCAGATGGCTAATGAAGCTGTTAACAGTGGTGTTTTTACCAGTAATTCTGATAATTTTGAATTCCATTTCTTAGCTCAACCACCTCATACCAACCCTATATGGGCTAGTCTGGTTCAAAGTGGTCGCCATGATTTTGTGGTTGCTAATACTTTTGTAGATAAAATTGTTCCTTTAAATGACCCAAGAATTCCTTCATACATGGATGATAATGTAATACCATATACGGGTGGTATCTATGGTGATAACAATAGCTATGCATCATTTACGCATATTGGTGAACCATTTCACCAACCAGATATGCCATTTGTTTTATTAGGTTATGATGAAGTTGAATTCTTATTGGCCGAAGCTGCTGAGCGCTCATTAGTGGGAACCCCAGCTGATGCTGAATCTCATTATAATAATGCTATTACTGCATCAATGGAATATTGGGGCGTGCCTGCTGCCGAAATTGCAGCTTATCTTGCTCAACCAACTGTTGCTTATGCAACTGCAGCAACAACATGGCAAGAAAAAATCGGTGTGCAAAAGTGGTTAGCATTATATGGTAGAGGGTTTGAAGCTTGGTCCAGCTGGAGAAGGCTTGGATTTCCTGCAATGAATGCTCCGGCTATATCTCAATTACCAGTTCCTAGAAGATATATTTATCCACTGGATGAACCGGATGTTAATGGTCCAAATTACACAGCTGCTGTACAAGCAATGGGTGGCGATCAGTTATCATCTCGTGTATTCTGGGACAACTAGTAACCCGTTTTAAATTAAAATACATATAAAAGAGGCTGTCTCAAAAGGCAGTCTCTTTTTTTTTTACAAAAATTATTAAAAAATTTATTGTCAAAAATTAAATACAATTTAATGATATTTAATAAAATACATAATCAGAAAGAATATTATTCAAATATTCGAAAAAATATATACGAACAGTTATATAAATTATGTTTTATAACAAATTTTTACCATCTTTGTTTTATTAAAAATTTGTTTAAACAAAATAACTCAATATGAAAAAAAATTATCATGTTTTACTCATGCTCATTTTTGCATTGGCAACTCAATTAACCTTTGCACAAAATGATATTATTACAGGTACGGTTACGGACGCAGAAACCGGTGAACCATTGCCGGGTGTCAATGTAGCAATAAAAGGTACCCAAGCCGGAACTTCAACGGATTTTGACGGTCACTATAAGATTAAAGCTCAAAAAGGACAAACGCTGCTCTTTTCTTTTATAGGCTATCAAAATACCTCAAAAAAAGTTGGGGATAAAAAAGTTATCAATGTCAGTCTTAGAGAAGCACAAGAGATGCTTAAAGCTGTAACTATCAATGCTTTGGGTGTAGAGGTGAAAAAAAGCAGTCAAAAGGGTATAGCTATATCAAATGTTAAAGCCAAAACCCTATTAACCTCCGGAGAAAGTGACCCTGTTGCAGCGTTGTCAGGTAAAGTCTCCGGTGTTAATATTAACTTAGCTTCCGGAGATCCCGGGGCATCTACCAATATAACCATACGGGGTCCAAAATCAATATTGTTAAGCAATAAACCACTGTTTGTAGTTGACGGCGTTCCCGTTGTAGATGACATTTACGGTAGTGGCGTAGCCGGTGTAGAACGTCCATCAAAAATTGCCGATATTGACCCTAACAATATTGCCAGTATCAAAATCCTTAAAGGCGGATCTGCGGCAGCACTTTGGGGCTCAAAAGGAGCCAATGGTGTCGTTATTATTACAACTAAAAAAGGAAAGAGTGCCAAAAAAGGAAAGATTGATGTTACCATAACCAGTTCTTATGGTATTGACAATGCCTTAACCAAATTTCCCTTACAAGATACTTTTGGTCAAGGATCTGAAGGAAAATACCCTTTACCCGGACAATTCTTTTATAAATCGGGGTCATGGGGAGATAAAATTTCAAACCGTTCCGGAGCCCCTGATTTTACTTCCTATATTCCTAACGATGAATTAAATTCTTTATATTTTGTTGATCAAGACGGTAATAAATGGGGTATGGTTTTTCAAAAAAACTCAACTAAAACTTACAATAAAAAAAATTATGATGCCGTTATCGGTGCCGGAACCACACTTAGAAACTCCGTACAATTATCTACCGCAACCGATAAAGCCCGTTATTTTTTAGGATTTAATCATTTGGATCAAACAGGTATTTTTGCCCAAAGTTTTTATAAAAAAATTGGTCTCAACTTTAACACAATTATCAGTCCTACAAAAAAATTAAAAATAAAAACCAATATTCAATACACTAATACCAAACAAAATGCGATTCAAAAAGGATCTAACTTATCCGGTTTGTTATTAGGTTTATATAGAACACCTGCTGATTTTGACAATTCCGGATATTATGGAGAACGGCATGAATATGGTGAAGTTATTAAATATAGTCATCGTAGTTACCGACAACCTGTAGGAACCTACTACAAAGGTCGTGGCTATTTAGGTCAAAGCGCTGGTTATAATAACCCTTTATTTACAGTAAACGAACAAAAAAACCCCTATTACTCCAACCATATAATAGCCGGTACTAATTTTGGATATCAAGCTTATGAATGGTTAAAATTAATTGCCAAAGCCGGCGTAGACTATGCAGGCGAACAAGCTGATACCTATTTTCCTGTTAATAGTGCTGATGCTGTTACAGGTAGCTATTCAACATATATTTACAACTATTTGCAAATTAGTGGAGATTTAATTGCACAAATTAATACTGAAATTACTAAAAACATAAATCTAGATATGATGTTAGGTATAAACTGGTTCCATAGAGAATCTGATTATACATCCTCATATTATTATGATTTCATTTTACCAACTGGAACTCCTAACACAAGCAATGCTACTCCTGATAAAAGTTTTCCCGGTGTAGGTAATAGTGTTAAACGGAAAAATTCGGGCTATGGAACAGCCACCTTTACTTATAAAGATTTAGCCTATTTAACCTTAACAGGAAGGGCTGAACGTTCATCCGGTTATTATGGTATTATTGCTTATCCTTCAGTATCTTTAGCTTTTGATGTAGCTAACCTAAAATACTTTAAAGACAAAGATAGTGATATACTCAATCAGTTTACATTAAGAGCCAGTTGGTCACAAGTAGGAAATGAACCCGGTAGCTATCTACTAGATACATACTATCAGGGAGCTTCTGATGGAGACGGATATGGTTCTTACTGGTCAGCAGGAGAATATGGTGGTGCTTTTTGGCGTTCCTACATAAAAGGAAACCCCGACTTAAAACCGGAAATCACAACCGAATGGGAAATTGGGGCGGATATTAAAATGATAAATCGTCGACTGTCGTTAAATGTTTCTTATTATGACAGTAAATCCGATGATTTATTATTATATGAAAAAGTACCTGCTGCTACAGGTTACTTATACCGGTGGAACAATGTTGCCACTATGACTAATAAAGGTTATGAACTAGAAGCAAGTTATGCTTTAGTAAATAAACCAAGCTTAAATTTAACTTTAGGAGGTACTTATAGTCATAATAAGAATTTAGTTACACGTTTAAAAGGAAGTGATTATATAGGCTTAGATGGATTTATATCAACCTCATCCGGTGTAGCCGAAGGTTATGGTTACGGCATTTTACGTTCCGGTGATTTTGAAAGAGATGCTAATGGATATGTATTGGATGCCAATGGCTTTCCTAATGCCGGAGAAGAAATTTATGCCGGTGATCCTAATGCCGATTTTAAAGCCAGTATTTATACTAATCTACGTTATAAAAAATTCAAATTCAGAGTTTTGTTTGATGGATCTTTTGGCGGTGAATCTTGGGATGGCACCTATGGTGCTCTGACCTTTTTTGGCCGAACGCTTGAAACTGCTAACGAAGTAACTGTAGATGGTTCTATGGTTAATTCAGAGGGGACTACTGTGCAATCCTTAGTATTTCATAATCAAATTGCTGGTGTGAATAATGGTGATGGAACTTATACCGTGCGCGGTAATGTCCAAGACTTTGGTGCCGGAGAAGTGTTATTAGATGAAACTTGGTATACGAGTCGTGGTGGTGGCTTTGGCCCTGTTGGCACACAGTTTTTTAGAGATGCCACATGGATTAAATTAAGAGAAGTATCAGCCGGCTACACCTTTAAAGGAAAAACCTTTGGTGTAAGTAAAATTAAATCTATTTATTTCGGTATTACAGGCCGCAATTTATATTTATGGACCAAAGATAAAAATTGGCATATAGACCCCGAAAGTAATTTAAGTGGGTCCAGTCGCGGCCGTGGTTTGCAATACTTTAACCACCCCACTACTAAATCCTTTATATTTACCACAATAATTAACTTTTAATTATGACAACTATGAAACATATAAAAATATTAATATTAAACATTGCGATACTCTTATCAAGTGTTTCGTGTAAAAAATTTGTAGAAGATTACTACGAGGACCCTCACGGTATAACATTTACCTTAGCTGAACAAGAAATGACTGCTGTTATGCTCGAAAATCAATTTTTTAATAAAGCAGATGGTATGAGAATGGCTTTAATGTGGATGAACCAAGCCACAGGAGCAGACCGGCAATATAAATCACTTGATAATTGGAATAATGCAGATGGAACTGATTTTAACAATCCATGGAGTGAAGCATACCTAACAATGAGCCAAGCCGACTTACTCGTTAAAATGGCAAATGACGATGGCAATATCGTGTTAAGAGGTATTGGCAAACTATATAAAGCCTGGGCAGGTGGCGTGGTAACTTCTCTATGGGGAGATGTGCCGTTTTCTCAATTAAATGATTTTGATCAATACCCTGATCCTGTTTACGATTCGCAAGCGCAAGTTTTTCAACAAGTACAAAATTTGTTAGATGAAGCCATTGATGATTTAAAC
>Ga0256843_1000171_pt1 | contig 57646 bp, 54 predicted proteins | sample AlvinellametaG_FD_191572 | JGI IMG/M metagenome (GOLD analysis project Ga0256843, IMG submission 191572) | Pompeii worm associated microbial communities from hydrothermal vent at the East Pacific Rise, Pacific Ocean - Alvinella | ecosystem: Host-associated > Annelida > Integument > Unclassified ...
CTTCTAGTACAACTTTATACATAGAAGTTTTAGGATAACTATCTGTTGTCATAATAGCTTTTGATAGGTTTTCTCCGTTTTTAGATGATAGATCAAAGTTATTTGCTCCATCAATAAGTTTATTTAAAGGAAGAGGTTCTCCAATTACTCCAGTTGAACTCATAACAGGATTAATAAGTTTGTCTTTCATATGCAGTGAGTCAAAAATAGTATTAATATATTCAATACCTTTTTCTCCTGTCATCGCATTTGCATTTTTTGCATTTATAAGTATAAAATTTGTTTTAAAATCATTTGGATAAAGTTGAAAATGTTTTAAGGGAGCTGCTTGAAATCTATTTTTTGTAAATATAGCTTCTATTTCACATAAAGTGTCACTATATATAAATCCCATATCAAGAGCATTATTTGGTTTAAGATTTGCACTTACACCATCACAATATATTCCATCTATTTGATCAATTGTCCCTTTAATAGGCAAAATTGTAAACATCTATTTATCCTTTTTAGCTATGCTGTTTATCTCTAAATCTTTTGGCATAACTCTCATATTTATTAATCTTCTAGCTTTTATAATTCCAGCTTGTGTTCCAACAAGAAGTAATCTTGCATTTGCATGTATTACAGTTTTACCCTCAGGCATTTGGATAAATCTTCCATTTGCTTCAGTAATACCAATTACACTCACTTTTTTTCTATCTCTTAAGTGCATATCTTTTAGTTTGTGATCTATTACCCAGCTGTGTTCAGGTATAACAACCTCTTCCATATCTATTGGTGTATCTTTTTTATACAAGAACTCCTCAAGAACATTTTCCATATCTGGTCTTACAGCCATTGCACTAACTCTTTTTGCCATTAAACTCGTAGGTGCGACAACCTTGTCTGCTCCAAGTTTTTTTAGTCTTACCACATCATTTTGTGTTTCAGCATTACAAATTATCAGGTAAGGAGATCTTTGTAGTTCTTTTTCATAAAGTCTAACAGAAGCTATATTTGTAATATTGTCAGATATGTTTTTTGATAATGATATTACACCTTTGGCACTTGAAAGGTGTGATTTTAAAAAAGCATTTTCAGTATAAGGTTCCTCTTTTATATAATAAGGATAGTTGTTTTCTTTGGCTATTGCTTCTATATCATCACTTGAATCAACTACAACAAATGGTATATGACTCTCTTTAAACTGTTTAGCTAATTGAGCTGTATATTCATTGTGATAAAATATCACAAAATGTTTTCTAAGTCGTGCTATTTTATAAAGCATTCCTCTCTCCTTATAAAGATCAAACAATTTTCCTTTTACAACAGCATCAATTAAAATTGCAGTAGAAAGTGTAAAAACAGCAAATCCAAAGATAATAAGTGTAATAGTGAAAAATCTACCTGCTTCAGAAATTGGAGCTATCTCTCCAAAACCAACAGTTGTAAAAGTAATACCAGTTTGATAAATTGCATCTAATATGCTAAAGTTGTCTATATAGATATACCCAATAGTTCCAACTATCATAAGTAGTTGAACCAATACCAATGGTAATCTAAATGGTTTAAGTTGACTATAAATTATAGGATTTAAGTCATATTCGGGTTTAGTATTTCTACTCTCTTTCCACCCTAGAAGTTTTCTAAATCTTGAAAGTATGCTCATAAAAGCACTTTCATGCTTTTATGAGTTCTTTTTAAGTGTTCTAAGCTCTTTAGCTGAGATCTTAATTTTTCTTGTTGTACCATCTTCTAATGATACTCTAACTGTTCTTAAATTTGGTAAAAATCTTCTTTTAGTTCTATTTTTTGCGTGACTTACATTATTCCCGCTCATTGGACCTTTTCCAGATATTGCACATTTTCTTGACATAATATGTTCCTCTTTTTTTTCAAAATATTCGCGAATTATATCAAAATTAACTTAAATTGTGTTAAAATTCGACTTAATTTAAAAAATAATTAGAGTAAATAGTTAAGGAATTTAATAAATATGTTAGTAGCTCCCTCGATTTTAAGTGCAGATTTTGGTATATTAAAACAAGAAATAGAAGCGATTTGTGATGCTGGATGTGATCTGGTTCATGTTGATGTTATGGATGGACATTTTGTTCCAAATATGACAATAGGGCCAGTTGTGGTTAGTTCTGTTGCAAAAGCTTCAACAAAGCCATTGGATGTACATTTAATGGTAGAAGATAACAATTTTTTTATCGATCTTTTTGCACCACTTAAACCTGAATATATATCTTTTCATCTTGAGAGTGAAAAACATCCACATAGAGTAATTCAAAAATTAAGATCTTTAGGGATCAAACCAGCAATGGTACTAAATCCACACTCTGATCCATCAAGTTTACAATACCTTATTGAAGATCTTGATATGGTATTGTTAATGAGTGTAAATCCAGGTTTTGGTGGACAAAAATTTATCCCAAGCGTAATCGAAAAAGCAAAAAAATTAAAGCAAATTATAAATGAAAAAAATCCAAACTGTCTAATAGAAGTAGATGGTGGAGTAAATGATAAAAATATTCAAGAATTAAAAGATGCCGGAGTTGATGTTGTAGTTGCAGGATCGTATGTTTATGGTTCAGATGATTATAAAAAAGCAATACAAAGTTTACAAATCTAATGCGTATTAAAATTTGTGGTATTACAAATCTAACTGATGCACTTGATGCAATCGAAGCTGGAGCTGATGCTTTGGGATTTGTATTTTATGAACCAAGTCCTAGGTATATCAAGCCAGATAAAGCAAAAGCTATAATAGAACAGCTTCCACCTTTTGTTCAAGTTGTTGGATTATTTGTAAATGTTGATTCAAATTATGTTAATGAAATATCAAATATGTGTAAAATAGATCTAGCTCAGATCCATTTTGAAGCTAGTGATGAATTTTTTAATAGTTTAGATGTAAAATTTATCAAAGTTGTAAGAGCTAAATCTAAAGAGGATATTTTAAATATAAAAGATCAATATGTATTAGTTGATGCTTTTGTTCAAAGCTATGGAGGGGAGGGCAAAAGAGTTGCTCTAGAATGGTTTGAGGATATATCATGCAAAAATATTATACTTGCTGGTGGACTTGATAGTTCAAATCTCTCACAACTAGATAATTTTGGATTCTATGGAGTTGATGTTAGCAGTTCTGTAGAATTATCCAAAGGGAAAAAAGATAAGACTAAAATGATAAATTTTGTAAAAGCAGCTCATGAAATCATTTGATACTATTATTTCAAAATTAAAAAAAGGATCTATAAAGATTGATAAATTTTATGAACTTTTATCAAGTGTTCAAACAACTTTTTTTGAAAATGCTCAATTGGAATGTGAACTTTTAATATCTAATGGTTTTCCTATAACTATTGATAAAGATGATAATGTATCATTAAAAACAAATTATACTTCTGTAAAAGATCAGGTTTTTTGTGTAGTTGATATTGAGACAAATGGTGGTAAACCATCAAATTCTCAAATTATAGAAATAGGTGCAGTAAAATATAAAAATGGTAAAGTGATTGATCAATATGAATCTTTAGTATATGCAAAAGAGATTCCTCAATATATTCAAGAGGTAACAAATATTACTCCAGATATGTTAGAGGATGCACCACCATTACATACAGTTTTGGAAGAGTTTAAAATATTTTTAGAAGATGATGTATTTGTAGCTCATGATGTAAAATTTGATTATAAATATATATCTCACTCTATGCAGATGAATGATTTGGGTGTATTAAATAATAGAGCAATGTGTACTATTGATTTGGCAAAGAAAGTTTTTGAATCTGATAAATATGGTTTAAGTGCATTAAAAGAGTTGTTAAATATTGAAGTAGATAATCATCACAGAGCTTTAAGTGATGCTATAAGCAGTATGTATATACTTGATAAATCATTAAAAAATGTAGATTTAGATACGATTAAATCTACAGAAGATTTAATTTATTTTTCTAAACATCATCAAAAAAACAGGTCAAAAAAAAAGAACCCTAAAAATTAGGGTTCTTTAAAAACATTTAATCTAAATAATTTTTATTTTTGAGCCTCTTGAGCATATTTATAACCTAATGCATAAGCTTTTTTATTGATCTCATGAACTTTTGCAGGAACTTTGCTAAGCATAACTTCCTCTAAAAGGTCTTTATCAATTGCATCCATTAAACAGTTTGCAATTCCAAGAGCAACAACAGATTGAGTAATAACATTACCAACCTCTTCTTTTGCAATAGTAATAATTGGAATCTCAATAATATTCCATCTTTTTCTATCTTCATCAGTAGGGTGTACAAGATTTGGTTCAACAACAATAGTTCCACCATCTTTAACACCATTTTTAAAAGAGTTATAACTTACTTGTGCAACAGAAAGCATAAAGTCAACTTCACCATCTTTTGCATATGGATAAAAAATCTCTTCATCATCTAAAGTGATATCAACAACTGTTGGACCACCTCTTACTTGTGATGTATAAGTTGCAGTTTTAAGTCCGTGACCACCAGCTTTGATTTTTGCAGCTGCAAAAATCTCACCAGCAAGAAGAACACCTTGTCCACCAACACCTGTAAATCTTAATAGTTTTCGTGCCATTGTATTCTCCTTATATTTTCTTAGCAAAATCATCTTGAGTGATTTTTGCTCGTTTACCTTGATGTACTGCTTTAATATCTTCATACATATCACAGTATTCTCTAGCTTCAGTATCATGATGTAATACACCAGTAGGGAACATATTTAATTGCTCTTCAGGTGATAATTTATCATATTTTGATTTAGGAGTTGTAATAGAATCGATCCAGTTTAGGTTTTCCATAGCTGAATTCATTTTATTTTTTCTACCTAAGTTGATATGACAGTTAGACATAATATCAAAGAAACTAAAACCTCTATGTGAGAAACCTTTTACTAAAAGTCTTTCAAGTTTTTTAGGATCAAGCATAGTTTCTCTTCCTACAAATGAAGCACCAGCTGCAATAGCTAATTCACATGCATCAAAAGTTGGATCAATATTACCAGCTTTTTGAGAAACAGTCCACATACCCTGAGGAGTAGTAGGAGATGTTTGAGAGTTAGTTAGACCATAGATGAAGTTATTGATAACTATAAAGTTAATATCAATATTTCTTCTACAACCATGAATTGTATGATTTCCACCAATTGCAAGTGCATCACCGTCTCCACCAACACAAATAACATGTTTATCAGGATTTGCTAGTTTAATACCAGTTGCATATGCAATAGTTCTACCATGAGTTGTATGTACTGTATTAAAATCTACATAAGAAGAGAATCTTCCAGAACAACCAATACCAGAAACAACACATACATCATCTTGGCTCCAACCCATTTTTTCAATAGCTCTAATTGTGGCTTTAAGAATAACTCCATCACCACATCCCCAACACCATAGTGTTGGCATTTTTTCAAGTCTTAAATATTTATCATAATTATAAGCCATTCTAGAATACCTCCTTAACTTTATCAACAATCTCATTTGGAGAGATTGCTCTACCATTTACTTTGTAAAGACCTTCTAAATCTAATCTAGAAGAAACTCTTTCTATTTCAGCAGTATATTGTTTGATATTTAACTCAACAACCAATACATTTTTAATCATATCAGTGTAGTGTTTAATTCTTTCTGCTGGAGATGGCCATAAAGTGATTGGTCTAAATAAACCAGCTTTAATACCCTCTTTTCTTAAATCTCTAATAGCTTCTTTAGCTGCAAGAGATACTGAACCATAAGCGATAATTAAAACTTCACCTTCTGCTCCAGTCATATCGTCAAGCATAAACTCTTCATTTAATTCAAGTTCATCTCTATGTAGTTCAACTTTATCTTCAAGTCTTTGGATAAGTTTTCTACAAGTTTCAATCTCTTCAGTTGGGAAACCATTTTTATCATGGTGTAATCCTGTAAAGTGATATCTGTAACCCTCAAACATAGGATTTAATACTGCTGGTTGATCTGGTTCACAATCGTATGGGAAGTAATCTTCTGGTTTACCATCAAATCTTTTTCTAGGAACAATTCCAGCTTTTACTTCTTCAGCTGTAGGGATAATTGCTTTACCATGCATATGTCCTAAAGTTTCATCAGTAAGTACAATTACTGGTTGCATAAATCTATCAGCTAGATTAAATGCTCTTACAACTTCAGTATAACATTCTGCCAAATTTCCTGCACATAAAGTGATCGATTTATAATCACCATGTGATGGGTTTTTAGCTTGTAAAACATCTCCTTGAGATACTCTTGTAGGAAGACCAGTTGATGGACCACCTCTCATAACATTTACAAGTACAAGAGGAACTTCTGCCATTTGAGCAAGTCCAAGGTTTTCAGCTTTTAATGAAACTCCAGGTCCTGAAGTTGCTGTTAAAGCTCTTTTCCCTGTCATAGATGCACCAATAACACAACAAATTCCTGCAATTTCATCTTCCATTTGTATTGCTGCCCCACCTGCCTTTGGTAAAAGGTCAGATATTACATGCATTACCTCACTTGATGGAGTTAATGGATAACCACCAAAAAACTCACAACCTGCATCAACTGCAGCTATTGCTGATAATTCATTACCAGTAGATATTATTTCTCTAGTTGCCATATATTTTCTCCTTAGTAACCCGAAGGTAACCTATAATTATTTTTTACAATTGCTTCTTGTCTAGCTTTTGCTTCATCTGATAGTTTTGAAAATTTAAATTCTTTTTTATCTGCTACAAATATTGCAAAATCTGGACAAGAAATTTCACATTCATTACATCCAATACAAGATTCTGGTGCAATTACACTAATCATTGCCCCCAAAGTCGAACTTGGTTCAGGTTGCATTGATAATACTCCTGCTGGGCATACAGATACACAAATATCACATGCTTTACATCTTGCTGTATCAACCCATACAGGCGTATTCTCTGGTGCTTCAATTATTGCCATTTTTTCTCCTTTTATGAAAAGTATAAGTGAGATGCTTTCTCAAATATATCTTTGTAAAGGATAACTTATTTTGTGTAATATATGTTTTAATTTTTTATTCTATTTTTAATCTTTGAAATAATTGTTACATTTTGAAGCAATAAAAAATTGGCTAAAATTACAATGTAACTTTATGTTATATAGATGTGTGTTTATAAAATATATTGTGTAGTTTTAAGTAAGATATTTCAACAAAAGATTAAATATCTTTTGTTGAAATTGAAAGTATAATTATTTTTGAAGAGTTAATTCAATTCTTCTGTTTTGGTATCTACCTTCTTTAGTTTTATTTGTAGCAATTGGATTAGACTCACCATATCCAACAGTTTCAAGTCTTGAAGCTTCAACACCTTTTTCTACCATTGCATTTTTAACTGCATCTGCTCTTCTTAAAGATAGTTTTTTATTGTATGCTTCACTACCTGTTGAGTCAGTGTGTCCAGCAATAGTTGCATTGTAACCTTTATATTCACTCATGATTTTAACAGCTTTATCAATCTCATCTTGGAATTCTGGTTTGATATCTGCTTTATCTGAATCAAAGTTTACTTTGATGTTGTAAATTTTTGTACAACCATCCATATCTACTAATACACCTGCAGGAGTATTTAGACATTTATCTTGTGAATCAATTACACCATCGTTATCACTGTCTACAGGAGCTGGAGCTGGAGCAGCAACAGGAACTGGAGCTGGCTCTGGTTCAACTACAGGAGCTGGAGCAGGAACTGGTTTTTTACCAAAAGGAATAGCAAGACCAATAGAGTAAATCATACTGTTTTCACCATGATCAAATTTGATTTGGTGTCTAACATCAGTTTTAAGTGCAAGATTATAATCTCCACCTAATTCATATCTTAAACCTGCACCATATTGGAAGAATCCTGCATCATCGTTATTTGGATCTTCAGCAAATTTACCTGCATCGATATCTTCATAACCAAGACCAGCTAATCCATACCATTTAAGTGAATCAATTCCAGTATCATACATTTTTACTGCATTTACAAAAAATCTTTGAATGTCAAATTGAGCATTTGAACCAGCTACATCATCATCTACATTATCTGATTTTTCATAACCAAATTCAAATTGGTCTACAAGACAATCATCATCTCTGTTTAATCCAAATCTGATACCATAGTTTAAAGCTTCCTCTAAATCTAGATTACCTTCTGAGTGAGTTCCACCAATTGTTGGAGTGATCTCAAAATTGTATGGAGCACTGCTTGCTGCGAATACTGCCGTTGTTGCGATCAACGAAAGTGATACTAATGTTTTTTTCATATTTATTCCTTCTTCATAATAATATTGCGCATTATAGCAAAATAAGATTTAAAATTTCTTAAGTTATTGATATTAAAAAAGGCCATTGAATTAACAATGACCTTTTTATGATATAAACTTTACTTAAATTGTATTATTTAGATAATACTTCTTTTACTGCTTTTCCAATCTCTGCTGGAGAAACTACTACTTTAACTCCTGCAGCTTCTAGTGCATCCATTTTCTCTTTTGCAGTTCCTGCACTTCCAGAGATGATAGCACCAGCATGTCCCATTCTTTTTCCTGCAGGTGCAGTTTGACCAGCAATAAATGCAACAACAGGTTTTGTAATTTGCTCTTTAATTAGTTTTGCTGCTTGAATCTCAAGATCTCCACCAATTTCACCAATCATAACAATCGCTTCAGTTTCCGGATCTGCTTCAAACATTGGAAGAAGTTGTTTGTATGAAAGACCAATAATTGGATCTCCACCAATACCAACTGCAGTTGTAATACCATAACCCTCATTACATACTTGGTTTGCACCCTCATATGTTAATGTTCCTGATTTAGAAATAAGTCCAACATTTCCTTTTTTGAAAATATTTCCTGGCATAATACCTATTTTACACTCTTGGGCCGTAATAATACCTGGACAGTTTGGTCCTATAGTTTTCATACCATGTTTAACTGCACAAGCTTTTGCTGCTTGCATATCTCTAACTGGTGCACCTTCAGTGATAATAACTGCAAGTTCAATACCAGCTGCAGCTGCTTCCATTACAGCATCACCAACAAATGCAGGTGGAACAAAGATCATAGATACAGTTGCTCCTGTAGCTTTAACTGCTTCTTTAACAGTATTAAATACAGGTTTACCTAAATGCTCTTGACCACCTTTATTTGGTGTAACCCCACCAACAATATTAGTTCCGTATGCTAAACATTGCTCAGCGTGAAAAGTTCCCTCTTTACCTGTAAAACCTTGAACAATTACTTTTGTATCTTTATTTACTAAAATTGACATATACTATTCTCCTTATTGTGCTGCAGCTGCTTCAACAGCTTTTTTTGCACCATCACCTAAATCAGTTGCACTAATAACATTTTCTATACCTGCTTGATCCAAAATTACTGCTGCTTCAGCTGCATTTGTTCCATCAAGTCTTACAATAACTGGTACATTTACATCTACTAGTTTTGTAGCTTCTAAGATACCGTTTGCAATTCTGTCACATCTTACAATTCCACCAAAAATATTTACAAAAATAGCTTTTACTTTTGGATTTTTTAGAATAATTTCAAATCCTTTTGCAACAGTTTGAGCATTTGCAGTTCCACCAACATCTAGGAAGTTTGCAGGTGTTCCACCCATATAGTTAATTGTATCCATAGTACCCATAGCAAGTCCAGCTCCATTTACCATACAACCAATTTCACCATCAAGTGCTATATATGAAAGTCCATATTGACTTGCTTCTCTCTCATCTTCATCCTCTTCAGATATATCTCTCATATCTTCAATTTCCGGATGTCTTCCAAGTGCTGAGTCATCAAATCCCATTTTACCATCAAGTGCTAAGAAATCACCACTTCCTGTTTTGATTAGTGGATTTATCTCAATCATCTCTGCATCATTTTCCATATAAACTTTATATAAAGCTTTTGCAAAATTGATCATCTTTTTTTGTTCATCTTTATCTGTAATACCTAGTCCAAAAACAAGTTCTCTACCATGGTAACCTTGGAAACCAAATGCAGGATCTACAGGTATTTTTATAATCTTTTCAGGAGTTTCATGAGCTACTGTTTCAATATCCATTCCACCTTCAGTTGAAGCCATAATAATTGGCATCTCTGCAGCTCTATCTAATACAACAGATAGATATAATTCATCTTTAATATCTGCACCCTCTTCAATATAAACCTTTTGTACTAGTTTACCTTCTGGTCCAGTTTGATGAGTTACTAAAGTCATTCCTAAAATTTCTGTAGCAAGAGTTCTTACTTCCTCTAATGATTTTGCAAGTTTAACTCCACCACCAAGTCCTCTTCCACCAGCGTGAATTTGAGCTTTTACAACCCATACATTTCCACCTAATTCTTCTGCATTTGCTACAGCTTGATCTGGTGTATTGGCTATTATACCTCTTGGTGTTGGAACACCATACTTAGCAAAGATTTGTTTTGCTTGATATTCATGAATATTCATGTTCTCTCCTATATTAAGATTTGATATTTACATTTAAGATTATAGCGAAGTAGATTTTAAGAAATTATCTAAATTTATGTTTATATTTATAGTAGGTAAGTTATGTTTAGTTTTTACACATTTATAAAATAATACAACTTTATAAGTGTGTCATTTTGAAAAAAGATGAGTTGAATTTTAACTCATCTTTTATATATGTTCTATTTTACCTCATATTGTTCTCTACCAATTTGGTAAAGATCAGCACCATGAGTATCATTGATTACTGTTACAGGAAAATCTTTTACTGTGATTTTTCTTACAGCTTCTGGTCCCAATTCTGGATATGCTATAACTTCAGCTGAAGTTATTTGTTTACCAAGAAGTGCTCCAGCACCTCCTGTTGCACCAAAATAGATACCACCATATTTCTTACATGCATCTTTTACCTCTTGAGATCTTTTACCTTTACCAATCATACCTAGACTTCCATGTTTTAGCATAGTAGGAGAGTAAGAATCCATTCTGTATGATGTTGTAGGTCCTGCACTTCCTATTGGTTCACCTGGCTTTGGTGGAGTAGGGCCTACAAAATATATAACTGATCCTTTTAGATCAAAAGGTAGTTCTTCTCCCGCTTCAATTAGGTCAACCAATCTTTTATGTGCTGCATCACGTGCAGTATAAATTGTACCGTTTAGATACACTATATCACCAGCTTTTAATTTTCTTGTTTGTTCCTCAGTAAGTGGTGTAGTTAAATTATAAGTTTTACTCATTAGTTTTCCTTTTGATTATATAGTAATATGTGCATGTCTGCTACTGTGACACTGAACATTTACACTTACAGGTAAAGAAGCAATATGACAAGGATTTGCTTCAATATGAACTGCCAATACTGTTTGTGTTCCACCCATACCCATAGCACCAATTCCAAGTTTATTTAATTCATCTTTTATCTCTTGTTCCATTTGTGCCATCTCTGGATCTTCATTTACACTACCAATAGATCTAAATAAAGCGTGTTTAGATGAGATTGTAGCTTTTTCAAATGTTCCACCAATACCAACTCCAACTGTTAAAGGTGGACAAGGATTTCCTCCAGCATCAGAGATTACTTGTTTTACATAATTTATAATACCCTCTTTACCAGCTGCTGGTGGGAAAACAGTAGCTCTTGATACATTCTCACTACCTCCACCTTTAGCAGCATATTCAACTTCAATTTTATCACCTGCAACTAAATCAAAATGGATAATTGCAGGTAAGTTATATCCAACTTTGTCTTTTAGATTTAATCTTGAGAATGGTTCACAAGTACTTGCTCTTAGATATGCTTCTTGATATCCTTTTTCGGTACCTTCGTTTATAGCATCTCTTAAAAGCCCACCTACAACTTTTACTTCCTCTCCAACATTTACAAAAAATACTGCAAGTCCTGTATCTTGACATAAAGGTCTTTTTTCATCTTTTGCAATATCTGCGTTTTTAAGTAGTTGTGCTAAAACCTCTTTAGCAACTGGTGACTTTTCATTTTCATATGCATCTTTGATAGCTTTGTATGCGTCTTGTGGTAGCACTGTACCACAGTGGATAATCACATTTTTTATAGCTGTTACTATATCATTGTATTGTATTTCTCTCATTTATTACTCCATTAATAACTATGTAGTATAGTCTATCATTATAATATTAAATAATTAGTAAAAAAAAGGGTAAGCAATATTGCTTACCCTTTTTTTGTGAATTATTGTAATATTAACTCTCAAAGAAACCTTCATCTTTTAATATATCAATCCCTTCTTGTATAGAATCTACAGATATTTTAAATTTAGCTTTTGTTTCCTCATCCAGATCCAATTCTATAATTTTTTCAACTCCATTTGCACCTAATACTACAGGAACACCAACAGTAATATCTTTATATCCGTATTCACCATCTAACATTACTGATGAAGGCATAACAATTCTACTATCATCTAAAATTGCTTCAACCATAACAGATATTGCTCGACCTGGTGCATAGTATGCACTAGTCCCAAGGTGTTTAACTATTTGAGCTCCACCATCTTTTGTTCTTTCAATTATTCCAATCATATCCTCTTTTGAAACTATTTGATCCAATGGAACTCCACCAACTGCTGAAATTTCAGGCATAGGTATCATATGTTGACCATGATCTCCTATAAGCATAGCTCTTACTTGACCAGAACCATAGCCAACCACTTTTTGTATTTGGTATGCCATTCTAGCTCCATCTAAAGCTCCAGCCATACCAATAATTCTATTTCTATTCCATCCAGTCATTTTATGTATAACATAGGTCATAATATCAAGTGGGTTTGAAACACATAGGATAATAGCATCAGGTGAGTATTTCATAATATTACTTACAACATCTTTCATGATTTTTGCATTTATCATAAGAAGATCTGCTCTTGTCATTTCACTTCGTCTTGGAACTCCTGCAGTTATAACAATAACATCACAACCTTTTAGATCACTTGCATCTTTTGCTGCACTTACTATTGTACCTTTTGGTGCATAACTAGTTGATTGACCAATATCCATAGCTTTTCCAATAGCAACATCTGTATTAATATCGTACAATATTACCTCATGACAAGCTCCTGTCATTGTTAAACTATATGCAGCAGTTGCCCCTACAAAACCTGCTCCAACTATTCCTACTTTTCTACCAACCATATTTATTATCTCCTATTATTTTAATTCAATTCCAAATGTAAAACCATCTTTAACTTTTTGGATAAGTTCTGGCAAAATATCTTCATATTCTCCTACAATTCCAAAGTCTGCATTATGAAATATTGCCTCTTTAGAGTTGTGGTTGATCGCAATTATAGTATCTGATTCCTTCATACCTGCTATATGTTGAACAGCACCACTAATTCCAACTGCAATATATATTTTAGGTCTTACTGTTTTACCTGTTTGACCAACTTGTCTAGCATATGGTGCTAATCCTTCATCAACTACAGGACGACTAACTGCCCATTGTGCATTTACACCTTGATTATTAAGTTGCTCTACTAAATCTTTTATTAGTTTCATCTCATCACTTACAGTTCCTCTTCCACCTGCAACTATAATATCAGCATCAAAAAGATTTACTAATCCACTTTCTCCTCTTACAGTTTCAACTATTTTAGTTACAAAATCTTCATCTTTTAGTGTAGGTGTAAATTTTGTAATAGTTCCTTCTCTAGACTCATCTATTGTAGGTACTTCAAATGTTCCTGCTCTTGCAGTTGAAATTTGAGGACAAACAAATCCTAAAATTGTAGCTAATTTTGATTCCCCATAAGTAGGTCTTTTACTTTCTAATATAGGAGAGAATATAGCTTTTTTCTTTTTATCAACATGTTCACCAATTTCAAGTTCTGTACAATCTGCAGTTACACCACCATGAGTTTTTACTCCAATTCTTGGTGCTAACTCTCTACCTGCAGTAGTAGCAGCAAATAGGGCGATTTCTGGGTTTTTTTCTTTTATAACCTGTTCAAATATTGATGCAAATGGTAAAATTCTATACTCTTGTAATCTTTCATCATCAACTACAATTACTTCATCTGCCCCGTAAGATATTAATTCATTGGCTAATTTTTCAATATTATGACCAATTAGTACACTAATCACCTTGGTATTCTCATCTAAAGAATTTGCTAGATTTCTAGCAGGTGTTAGTAACTCTAGTGATGGTCTTGATATTTGTCCATCAACAACCTCTGCCCAAGTTAATATACCACTTGCACCATTTCTAAAATCAACTTTTTCAAAACCTTCAGGTATTTTTTTAGCTTTAGCTGCTTTTTTCTCTTTAACTTCTAGTTGATTTTTACCAGAATTAATATTAGTTATCAAACTCTCTACCAATTGAGTTTCATTATGACCTGTAGCCATTTTTATAGGAGCTCTTTGACTTTTTATATTTGCTACTTTGGCTACAATTGTTGGACTTCCACTTAAACCAATATTCTTATCGCTTAGATTAATATCATCAATATTTAAAATATTAATTTCACTTTTTCTAGCTTTTATGGCACCACTTAAAGTTGCTCTTCTTGGAGGAATACCAGTAGGTGTAAACGACAGCGTACAAGGAATAGGTAAATTTAATATTTGATAACCACCCTCTATAATCCTTTTAGCCTCTATATGTCCATCTATTAAATCAGCCGTTTCTATAAATGTTGCTTGTGGAATTCCAAGGTTTTCAGCTACTTGAGATGGCACATGTGCTGTATCACCATCAGATGTTTGACGACCTGCAACTATTATAAACTCCTCGTTTAAACCTTTACCATACCCTAAATGTCTAAGCATAGTAGATAATGCCAAACCTGTTGCGTAAGTATCAGAACCCCCAAGTCGTCTATCACTTAAAAGATAAGCTTCATCATATCCCATAGCAATAGCTTTTTTCAAAGACTCTTCAAAAGATGGAGGTCCCATTGAACATACTATAAGTTTTGCATCTTCAGGATATTCACTTTTCATTTGTAAACCAGCTTCAAGTGCAAAACTACAATCTATATTGATAATAGATTTGGCTTTTGTTCTATCCATTAAACCATCTTCACCCATTCTCATCTCTGATGGAAGTGGAACTTGTTTCATCAAACTAATTATTGTTAATGCCATACTACTATCCTCCTACATCGCATCATAATCTGGACCATCACCACCATAAGGTGTAGTCCATGTAATTGCACCATTTGGTGATTTTATATCACATGTTTTACAATGCACACAATTTTCTGCATGTAATCTTAAATCTTTATTTCCCTGTTTATCAATATGTAATTCATAAACTTCAGCAGGACAAAGTGATGCACAAGCAAGTCCATATTTTTCAATATTTGAATCTTTAAACTGTTTTTCATCTTTTATACGAAGATGTGGTATTTGAATCTCATCATGTATAGCTTTTGATTGAAATACAGTTGTAACTTTGTCAAAAGTTAGTTTTTTATCAAAATCAAGTTTATCTTTGAATCTTTCATTAAATGGCTCTAGCCCAGTTTTTTTAAACTCTTCTAATGTAAGTGTTGTTTCATAATCATTTTCAACTTTTGGTACAAATAAACATGCACCACCAGTAAGTAACTGGATACCCATTTTTAAGCCACCCAATATCATGCCGTCGTTCATTACAGCTCTGAAATTTCGTGTTGGATATAACTCTTTGTATATAAAACTTTTGTTTACTAACTCTTCATATTGTTTTAGATTATTTTTACTTGTATCATTTTTTTCTAAGGCGTTAACTGCAGCAGTTGCAGCACAAATACCAGAACGAACAGCTAAATGGATCCCTTTTAGTCTTGCAGTACTTAAAAATCCTGCACTGTCACCAACTATCATAAGATTATCATCATAATATTTTGGAATAGAGTTCCATCCACCTTCTGGTAAAGTTTTAGCTCCAGCTTCAACTACATGACCACCCTCAATCATTTTTTTAATTTCAGGGTGTGTTTTCCAAATTTGCATAGCGTGGTGTGGATCAAATGTAGGGTCTTTATAATCAAGACCAATAACAAGACCAATTGCTAATTTATCATCTTTCATACCATATATAAATCCACCACCAAACTCTTGTTTATCTCTTAATGGATAACCAAAAGTGTGTTTTACACTTCCAGCTTTTACACTACCTTTTGGCATTTGCCATACCTCTTTGATACCCAAAGAGTAAATTTGTGGATTTTTTCCATTATTAAGATTTAATTTATCAATAACAGTTTTTGCTAAACTTCCTCTTGTACCTTCAGCCAGTATTGTAATTGAAGCTTTTACTACTGTACCTTCTTGGTAGTTTTTTTGTTTAACTCCATGATGGTCAACACCTGTATCTTTTGTTTTTACCCCAATAACTTTACCATCTTCATATATAATAGAATCAACAGAAAACCCAGTATATATCTCAACTCCTCTTTGAGTAGCTAAATCTGCCAAGTATTTACATACAAGTCCTAAAGATGCGACATAATTTCCATCATTTGACATATATGGAGGATGAAATGGTAAAGTATAACTAGTACCATCTTCATTTAATTTAACAGTAATATCATCATTCACAGCCGCTTCAAACGGAATACCGTCAAATTCACCGGTAGTTAGAAGCTCTTTAAATACATTTGGCCTGATTACTGCACCAGAGAGTATATGTGATCCTATAGAATTACCTTTTTCTATAAGAAATATTTTTTTATCTAGCCCTTTTTGTTTTAGCTTATCTGCAAGTGCAATAGCTGTACTTAAACCAGCAGGACCTCCACCAACTATAAGAATGTCGGTTGAAATAACATCAGTTTGACTCATTGTTTCCTCCCCATTTTAGGATAACTTGTATGAAGTATAACTAAAAAATAGCAATAAATAAATTAAGATTATATTTTATATATAATTTATTTATATAAGTTATAATTAATTGTAACAATATGATACAAACAAATAAAAAAAGCGACTGTCATAAAAGACAATCGCTTTTTATAAAGTTCATTGCAAAATAGTATTAATTGTCATAAAATCCGTTTTTATATAACGCTTCAATCAACTCTGTAACACTTCCTACAGATTTTGCAAATTTTCTATCTTGGTCATCATTTAAATTTGCTTCAATGATTTTTTCTGCACCATTTGCACCTATCATAACAGGTACTCCACTAACCACATCTTTATATCCATATTCACCATCTAACATAACTGCACATGGATATATTTGTTTTTTATCAGTTAGTACAGCTTCAACCATAAGTGCTGTTGCTTTTGCTGGAGCATAATAAGCACTACCATCTTTTAATAAAGATACAATCTCAGCTCCACCATTTTTTGTTTTTTCTATAATTTCGTTAATATCATCCCAAGAGAGTAGGTCAGTCAAAGGTACACCAGCAACTGTAGAGAATCTTGGAAGTGGAACCATATCATCACCGTGTCCTCCCATAACTGAACATCTGATTTGTCCTGTACCGTATCCTAGTTTTTCATATACAAAGTGAGCCATTCTTGCACTGTCTAATATTCCAGCCATACCTAAAACTCTGTTTCTTTCCCATCCAGATTCTTTAAGTGCAACATATACCATCGCATCTAGTGGATTTGATACTGGAATAATTATTGCATTTGGAGAAGTGTCTTTTAGGCTACTCATAATATCTCTCATAATTGTAGCATTTTTTATTAATAGGTCATCTCTACTCATTCCTGGTAGTCTTGGACTTCCAGCTGTAATAACAATAACATCACAATCTTTTACATCATCTAAAGTTTGTGCTACTGTTACAATAGTGTGCTTCCTTGCTGCTTGTGATGCTTGAGACATATCAAGAGCTAGTCCTCTAGCTTTATCAACATTATTCGATCTTAACATCACCTCATGGCAAGAACCACTCATTACTAAACTATATGCAACACTAGAACCAACATTTCCTACACCAACAATTGCTACTCTTTTACCTCTCATATGACTCCTTTATAATTGACAATAATATTTGTAGTTAAACTATATATTTATAAATATTTAACTTTATAAGATAGCGAAATGATTCTAAATATTTGTTTATAGTTTAAAGTTTAATAAAAGCAATGAAACAAATTGTAACAATTGTAAATTTTATGTATAAAAAAAGGGGACAAGTTTTACTTGCCCCCCTTTTGTAATTGAAATTGTTAATAGTTATATATTATTAATAATCTCATTTAAAGTTGCAGATGGTCTCATCGCAGCTTCAGCTTTTGCATCATCTGGATGGAAATAACCACCAATATCAGCAGGTTTACCCTCAACAGCTAATAGCTCTTCAAGGATTTTTGCTTCATTCTCTTTTAATGCTTTTGCAACTGGTGCAAATTTAGCAGCAAGTTCAGCATGGCTACCATTTGCAAGTGCTTCAGCCCAGTATTGTGCTACAAAGAAGTGTGAAGCTTTATTATCTGGCTCACCACATTTTCTACTTGGTGCTTTATTGTTATCTAAGTAACCTTCATTTGCCTTATCTAATGCAGCTGTTACAGCTTCTAATTCAGCAGAAGAGTGTTTTTGAGCTAAGAATCTTAAAGATTCTGCAAGTGCTAAAAATTCTCCAAGTGAATCCCATCTTAAGTGACCCTCTTTTAAGAACTGATCAACATGTTTAGGAGCAGATCCACCAGCACCAGTTTCATATAATCCACCACCAGCTAATAATGGTACAATAGAAAGCATTTTTGCAGATGTTCCAAGCTCTAAGATTGGGTACATATCAGTTAAGTGATCTCTTAATACATTTCCTGTAACAGCAATAGTATTTTCACCTTTTCTAATTCTTTCATTTGTAAATCTAGTTGCAGATGCTACATCCATAATCTTAATATCTAAACCTTCAGTATTAAACTCTGGAAGATATTTGTTTACTTTTGCGATCATTTGAGCATCGTGAGCTCTATTTTCATCTAACCAAAATACAACTGGAATTTTTTCAATTTGACCTCTTTCTACAGCAAGTCTAATCCAATCTTTGATTGGGATATCTTTTGCTCTAGACATTCTCCAAATATCACCTTTTTCACAGTTAAAACTCATAAGTTCAGTTCCATCTTGGGCTGTAACTGTAACTTTTCCAGCTTCTGCTAATTCAAAAGTAGTTGGGTGAGATCCATACTCTTCAGCTTTTTGAGCCATAAGACCAACATTTTGCATTGTTCCCATAGTAGTTACATCATATTGACCATTTTTAACACAATCAGCTACCATCTCTTGATGGAACATTGCATAAGTAGAATCAGGAATAACTGCAACACACTCAACAGCATCACCATTTCTATCCCATTGTTTACCACCTTCTCTTACAACTACAGGCATAGATGCATCAATAATTACATCATTTGAAGCGTTAAAGTTTGTAGTACCTTTATCAGAATCTACCATCGCAATTTTTGGAGAATCAGATTCAACTACTGCTTGAAATGCTGCTTTAATTTCAGCTTCTTTAGCATGACCAGCTATTTTTTTCTCTAAATCAGACATACCTAAATTTGGGTTTACATTAAGCTGCGCAAATACATCTGCATATTTATCAAATACTTCTTGGAAGAATACTGTAAATGCATGACCAAACATAATTGGATCAGATATTTTCATCATTGTAGCTTTTAAGTGAATTGACCATAATACACCGTTTGCTTTTGCATCTTCAATAGTTTTTGCAATAAATGATTTTAATTTTGATACAGACATAAATGTACCATCTAATACTTCACCCTCAAGAGCATCGATTGTTGCTAGTTCAGTACCATTTAAAGCGATTGTTACTTTTTGTGCTTTATCCATAGTAACAGATTTTTCATTTCCGTAAAAGTCACCATCACCAGCCATATGTGCAACATACGCTTTAGAGTTTTCGCTAAAAGCTTTTAATCTATGTGGGTTGTTTTGTGCAAATTTTTTAACTGCTTTTGCAGCTCGTCTATCAGAATTACCTTCTCTAAGAACTGGGTTAACTGCAGATCCTAAACATACATTATATTTTGCTTGTATAGCTTTTTCTTCTTCATTTGCTGGATTTTCAGGGTAGTTAGGGATATCATAACCTTGTCCTTGAAGTTCAGCAATACAATCTTTTAATTGACCAACTGAAGCTGAAATATTTGGAAGTTTAATAATATTACCTTCTGGTTGTAATACAACTTTACCAAGTTCAGCCAAGTTATCCTCAGCAAGACCCATAGCAGCTAAAACTCTACCTGCAAGAGAGATATCAGATGTTACAACATCAACTCCACCAGCTTTTGTAAAAGCATTTACAATAGGTAAAAGTGAATAAGTAGCTAATGCTGGAGCCTCATCAATTTTTGACCATATAATTTTTGACATATCTGTTCCTTGTTTAATAAATTTATGCGAAAAGTATAACAAAATGTTAATGTTTTTATCTATAATTTTTTCTATGAAGTTATAAAAAGGTTATATCTGTTTCAATAATGCACAAAGGGTATTGAAACAGATTAAATTTTATCAAATAATGATTTTATATTGTGTGGTTTGGTAACACTCTTTTGAATATTTATATTATTTAAATGTTTTTTGTAACTTTTTGTAAAATCATGAGTTCCCGTTTTTTTGTTTCTCATAAAATACAGATAGTCATTCTTAGCTGGAAATATAGCTGCTTTTATAGAGTTTAGGCTAACTGAGCAGATAGGATTTTTTGGTAAGCCTGTATTTATATATGTATTGTAGCTGCTTTTATCAGATTTTAATCTTTTGGCTGTGATTTTTTCATGTGAATATTTACCATAATTTAAAGTACCATCCATTTGTAATGGCATATTTTTTTTAAGTCTATTATGAATTACTGATGAGACTATTGGCATCTCTTTTTTATTTGCAGCTTCTTGCTCTATAATTGAAGCAATTGTTATATAATTGTACCATCTTTTCTCATCATAGTTGCCAAATATTTTGTAGCTGTACTCTTTGTATTGTTTTTTAGTATAATTTATTAGATACAGTATGATTCTTTCTTCATCCATACCTCTTGGCAAAGAGTAGCTCTCTGCTAAAATATTTCCATCAGCTTTTGTTTTGTATTTGTCATAATAGTATATAAGTTTATCATATGACAAATTAAATTTTTTTGCCAAATCTTTAAAAAAATATACATATGTTTCACCTGGTACTAATGTGATGCTTCTCAATGCAGCTTTTGATGTAGTAAGTTTGTAATAAAAATCACCTCTAGTCATTTTGGTAGCTTTTAGATCAATCCATCCACTTTGAGGATAACCAATTAGTCTAATTAAATAATAGTCAAGATTATTCATATCATATCCATTTTTGTTTAGATATGTTATAATACTCTTTGTTGAACCTTTGGGTATTTTTATTACTTGAAGTGTATTAACAGTAAGCGTTAAATAAAAACTAAGTGAGATTATAGCTATAAAAATGATATCAATACTAAATAAAATAATACTTTTTGCAATCTCTTTACTATTCACTGTTCTTCTTTCTTTTGGTTTGTTTTTATATTTTTTTGGTATAAATGTATCTTCATTTCAATATAAAGATATTTTAGTAAACGGATTGTATATAAAATTAGATAAAAAGCTAATTGTAAAAGTGGATAAGTTGAAAATTCCAATCTTAAATAATAGTTTGAATAGTTCAAATTCTTTAGATAATATTCAAAAAGATTTGGAATTAATTCCACTTTTAAAAAAATATTTTACCCTTATAGATATAAAAGAACTTACAATTGGTTCTCAACATATGATTGTATCTTACAACAATGAATATATATATTTTGATAATAATTTAGTAAATATATCTTTAAAACCTAAATTTAATAAAAATACAATTGATTTAAATCTATATTCTTTATATCTTAAAGATTATGAGATGATGTTTGATGGAAATATTAAATTAGATCTTCTAAAACAAGTATCATTTTTATATGGTAATTTTTATTATAAAGATATAGAAGGTACAATAAGTAGTATAGTCAATAAAAAGCAGATAGATTTTCATATAGATAGTTCAAGTATGAAAGATATAAAATTTGTAAGAGATTTTATAACACTTCCTTCAAAAATAGAATCATGGATGTATGATAATGTAAGTGGTCAATTTAAATTAAATTATCTAATAGGTACTATTGATATTTCAAAAGATAAAATCAAGCTAGTGAAACTAAAAGGTGATGCACAAGTTAAAGATGCTAGTATAATTTATCATAAAAATTTAAAACCAATCAAAACTAAACTTTTAGCTATAAAATATGAAAATGACAATCTTTATTTTAATATGAAAGAGCCAACATACGAAGGTATAAAAGTATATGGTAGTGATGTTGTTATATCGTCTTTGATGGGAAAACAACCAAATATAGCTATTAATATAAAAACAAAAAATAAACTTACAAAAGATATTGTTAAAATAGTTCAAGCTTTTGGAGCCAATATCCCTGTAGAACAGTTAAATGGTGTTACAGATTCTCAACTAACAATAAAAATTGATCTATATGGTAAGTTCAAGAAAAATTTAACTGGTATATTTAAAACAAAAAATTCTATTTTTAAAATTGATAATTTTAAATTTAAAGCTTTGGATGCTACAGTTAAATTACATAATAATACTTTGAAGATATTGGATGCTTTAGTTTTATATGATAAAAATTTAAAAATGAAATTAAATCTTGATATAGATCTAAAAAATAAAAAAGCAATTGGTAAAATTTCAAATTTAAACTATATATTAAAAAATGATAAATATACTTTTGTAGATTTAAAAAAAATATCATCCAATGTTAAGATTAATTTTAAAAAAAGTTTTAATATAGATATAGATAAATTAAATTTATCTATATTGCAAAATAAAAAAACATTAAAAATTAAATTAAATAATTTAAAAAAGGTATATCCATATTCACCGTTTTTAAAAGAGTTTAATCTAAAAAATGGTAGTTTGGTTTTGGATATATATTCAAAAAACAAATTAAATTTTCAAGCAAATATTTATAAACTTGATCTACCATTAATATACAATTCAAAAAAGCTTGATAGTTTGGTTTTAAATGGTAAAATCAATGGTTCAACTGTTAAAATAAGCTCTAAAAATAATCTAATAAGATACACAAATACACCAAATAGTTTAAAATTGAAAAATATAGATATAGTATATGATACAAATCAAAATATAATAGGTAATGATCTTAAAAGTATAAAGATTGATACAATAAATTCAAATATAATAATTGATAAAAAATATAAGCTTTTAAGTGATTCTTTACATATAGATTTTGTAAATAACAAACTAAAATTTTTAACAAACAAATATAAAACTACATCAATAAAATATCAAAATATAAAAAATAGTAAAACAATAATAGCAAACAATATAACACCGGAGTTTTTTAAAGCACTAACCAATAAAGAGTTTATAAAAACAGGTACAATAGATCTTAATGCTAAGGGTAAAAAAGATATTTTAGATGGTGCAATTACAATTAATAATGTTTTACTTGAACCAAAAGCAAAGGCAACTATAAAAGTAAAAGATAAAAAGGAAAATACTACAATTGACAGCTATTTGATCAAGTATGGAAAGATACATTACAGATATAATTTAAAAACAAAATATTTAGATATGTATGATATAAAAACAAAAGGTGATGGCTTAGATTTAGCTGGTTCTATGAATTTTAATTTTACAAACAATAATATCAACGGAGCTTTAAATGCAAGTTTTTTAAAAGGCGCAAGTGAAGTTATAGGGAAAATTCCTCTGTTTAATTATATCCTTTTGGGAGATGAGCAAAGTTTCTCTGTAAAAGTGAAAGTAAAAGGTACATTTGATAATATGCAAATATCAACAAATACAGCTTCAAGTGCAGTTAAAGCTCCTATATCGATTTTAAAAAGAATTATTACTTTACCTGTAAAAGCTATTGAAACTATAAAAGATTCTACAACAACAAACGAATAGTTTAATAAAACTATTCGTTTCTTAATACATCCAATACATCGATTTTGGTTGCTTTACTTGCTGGGTAATATGATGAAAAGAATACTATGATAACAGCACCAATAATAATAGATACAAAATCAACAATATCTAAATCCAAAGGTAGTTTTGATGTTCCATAAACATCAGCTGGAAGTGAAATGATATTGAAGTTATCAAGTAAAAATATACCTCCAAATCCAAGTGCAATACCAAAAATAATTCCACCGATACCTAAAATATTTCCAAGTCTTAAAAATATAGATTTTATCTCTTTTTTTGATGCACCCATAGATAAAAGTAGGGCAATCTCTTTTCTTCTGCTCATTACAGTCATTAGAAGTGATGATATAATATTTAGTGATGCAATAAGTATTATTAACATCAATACTATAAATAGGGCTTTTTTCTCCATCTGCATAGCTGAAAAGAAATTTCCATTTTGTTCCCACCATCCTATTATTCCAACTTCCAAAGCAGGGATATTTTTTTGTATGGTTTTGATATCTTCAAATGGTTTGTTTGTGTATATATGGATACCATCATATATGTTTTTTGGTTTTTTTAATATAGTCTGCAACGCTTCAATAGATGTATACATATAAGCTTTGTCATAGGCATGAAGTCCTGATTCAAAACTTCCTTGGTATTTAAATCTTTTCATTTTGGGCATCATTGAAAATCCAGTAGGATTTATTGATGTAAAATATATTGTTACTTTATCCCCTTGTTGTAAGAAAAGTTCATCTTTTATTCCTGCACCCACAATAATATCATATTTATTTAGTTTATATTTAGGTAAAGATTTTTTATATATAGAGTTTATATTAGCTTCATCTTTTTGATTTACTCCAAAAATTATCCCACCATTCATAGAATCACCATTTTGAATAATAGCTTGAGATGAAATATATGGTGAAAATTTCATCTGTGGAAATTTTTGTTTTAAATTATCAAGTAGGTCTTTATTTACTCCAAGTGGAGTTTTTGCATAGATACTAAGTGGATAATTCATTGTAAAGAGTTTGTGTTCAAACTCCTTTTGTGTACCATTCATAATTGCCATTGTAACAATCAGTACCATAACACCAACAGCAACTCCTATAAATGCTAGAAGTGCTGATATAGATATAAATGGGTTTTTATTGTCAAACTTAAGATATTTCTTAACAATAAAATTAATAAGTTGTGTATTCACTAGCTATTGGCTACCAAGCCTCTTTTTGGTCCACTTTTACCACAACATTGTTTATATTTTTTACCACTACCACATAGACATGGTTCATTTCTGGCAATCTTTTTCTCAACTTGAGGTATAGATTTAGGTTCATCATCTTCTAAATTTGTAGTGATATTTTCAGCTTCACTCTCCATTTGTTCCAACATTTTTTCAAGAATCTCTTGATCTTTTTGTTCCTCTTCTTGAGATCTTAATTGAACAGTAAATAAAACTTTAATAATTTCATTTTTAATACTTTCAATTAGCTCAATAAACATATTGTAGCTCTCTTTTTTATACTCTACTAGTGGATCTTTTTGGTTATAACCTCTAAGACCAATACCTGTTTTTAGTGTATCCATTGAGTATAAATGTTCTCTCCATGCATTATCTAAAATTTGAAGATATAAAATTCTTTCTATTTCACTTCTTTGTTCTGGTGCGGGAAGTGACATTTTTTTATCATATTCAGATTTTAATAAAGATAAAACTTTGTCATATACTTCATCATATGATTTTCCTTCAATTTGAGATTTTGTTATATCAAGATTTAGTTCCTCTTTAAGTTTTACAACAATATAATCAAAATCAAAATCTTCAGATGCCATACCATCTACAATATTTGCATTTGCCAATAGATTTTGTGCATATTCTGCCATATTTTCATCTAATTTTGATGCTATATCATAATTTGGATCTAAAAGGTCATTTCTAAAGCTATAGATTACTTTTCTTTGTTGATTGGCAACATCATCATATTCAAGTAGATGTTTTCTACTTTCAAAGTGCATACTTTCAACTTTCTTTTGAGCATTTTCTACTGCTCGAGTAACCATTTTTGATTCAATATGTTCACCCTCTTCAATTCCAAGACGATCCATAATACCAGCAATTTTATCACTACCGAAAATTCTTAGAAGATTATCTTCCAAACTTAGGAAAAATTGAGATTCACCAACATCACCTTGCCGACCTGACCGACCTCTTAATTGGTTGTCAATTCTTCTACTTTCATGTCTTTCAGTACCTATAATTGCCAAACCACCAAGATCTTTACACTCTTGAGGTAATTTAATATCAACTCCACGACCAGCCATATTGGTTGCAATTGTAACTGCACCTTTTTGACCAGCATCTTTGATGATTTGCCCCTCTTTTTCATGTTGTTTTGCATTTAAAACTGTATGTGGAATCTTTTTCTCTTTTAGAAGTTCATGTAGATGTTCAGATTTCTCAATAGAAGCTGTTCCTACAAGTACAGGTTGCCCTTTTTCATGATACTCTTTTATTTTTTTGGCAACTGCATCAAACTTCTCTCTTTCACTTTTGTAGATCAAGTCATTTTTATCAACTCTTTGAATTGGTACATTTGTAGGAATAGATACAACATCAAGATTATAAATCTCTGCAAACTCTGTAGCTTCAGTTTGTGCAGTACCTGTCATACCAGATAATTTTTTGTACATTCTAAAATAGTTTTGAAAAGTAATATCTGCTAATGTTTGAGATTCCTCTTTTATCTCAACTCCCTCTTTAGCTTCAAGTGCTTGATGAAGTCCATCAGAAAATCTTCTACCTTCACTTATCCGACCTGTAAACTCATCTACAATCATAACTTCACCATTGTTTACAACATAATCTACATCTTTTTCAAAGATATAGTTTGCTTTTAAAGCCTGATCAAGGTGATGAGACAAACCTGCATTTTCCAATGCGTAAAGATTTTCAATACCAAATAACTCCTCTGCGTGAGTTATCCCTTGTTCTGTTAGAAGTACAGATTTGTTTTTTTCATCAACTGTAAAGTCTCCGGTTGTTATAGGTGCTTCATCTGGTCTTTTAGGTTCAATTCTTTCACCTTTTTCCAATTTTTGCGCAATTTGATTTGCTAAAATATAATTTTCACTTTTATGATTAGTAGGTCCAGATATAATAAGTGGAGTTCTTGCTTCATCAATTAAAATTGAATCAACTTCATCAACAATTACAAATGTATGATCTCTTTGAACTTTTTCATTTATATCATACTTCATATTGTCTCTTAGATAATCAAATCCATATTCATTATTTGTACCATATACTACACTACAAGCATATTGCTCTTTTCTTGCCTCATCATCATGTAGATCACCAGTTAAAATACCAACACTCAATCCCAAGAAATTGAATAATGGTGCAAGTTCTGTTGCATCTCTTCGTGCCAAGTAGTCATTTACTGTTACAACATGTGCGCTGTTGCCCTCCATAGTATTCAATACCAATGCCAAAGTTGCAACAAGTGTTTTACCTTCACCTGTTTTCATCTCAGCAATTCTTCCATCATGTAAAACCATACCACCAATAAGCTGAACATCATAATGTCGCATATCTAGTGTTCTTTTACCAACTTCTCTTGTAATTGCAAATACATCATTTAAAACATCATCTAGTGTTTTTTCTTTGTTTTGTACTTGTGCTTTTAATTGCTCAAAAGCATTTTTCAATTCCTCATCGCTCATTGGTTCATATGTAGATTCAAGAGCTGTAATTTGTTGTGCCCGTTTTTGGTATTTTTTTACCTCACGGTCGTTTTGTGTTCCAAATATCTTTGAAAAAATATTGATCATATCTTTTTTCCTATGTGTAATATCTCGCGATTATAGGATAATGTGGATTAATAGTAGATAAATAATAGCTAGTTTTACCATTATTCAGGTATAAAATTAAATTGTGTCATACATATGCCATATTTTATACCAATTATATTAACTTATCTATTTGTTTAAAATTTTTATTTAACTAAAATAGTAAATGATTTGATTTATATTAATTTGGTTATAATCCTTTTATTATTTATAAGGATTTATATGAAAACATTATTTATACTCTTGATTTGTACAATTTATACTTTTGCATTGGATTTTGCCTCAATTAAAACTTTTCAATCTAAATTTATTCAAATAATTGTAAATCCATCAGGAAAAATACTTAAATATAATGGGGATATATTTATTGCTAGACCAAATCATATACTATGGAAATATAAAACACCAATTGTAAAAAATGTATATATAAATGACAGTTTTGCAATAATAGATGAACCAGAATTAGAACAAGCAATCTACACAAAAATAGATCAGGAAGTAAACCTTTTTGATATGATTAATAAGGCTAAAAAAATAGATATTAATCATTATCTTACAAAATTAAATAATGTACAATATCATATCTATACAAAAGATGACAAGATTGATTACATTACATATACTGATACATTGGAAAATAGTGTTAAGATTCTGTTTTTAGAATCACAATATAATCAAGATATAGATAAAAATATTTTTGTATTTAAAGCACCAAGTGATTATGATATTATAAGAAAATAAAAAATGATAAGGCATCAAATGCCAAATCTGAAGGTTCTTGACCTCTTGATTCTATATCTCTTTTTATATTTTGAATAATATTGTTTGTAAGTAGTTCAAATGATATATTTGAACTGTCAAATATAGTCTCTTTTTTATTTTTGATATATTCAAGATCCTGTATCAATTGCCATGATGGTTTTTCTCCAGCTCTTAGTCTTTTTGATAGCTCCAATTGCCAATTATTTTGCCATGTTTTAAATAGATATTCACCATGAATATCTTTATCATGTTTTATTTTCCATTGGATTATACGCATAAGTTTATAGGCTTTATTAAATTTATTCACATCATAACTCAAGCTTGTAAATTTATGTGAATTTTTCATCTCATAAGTATCGTATAATAATTTATATATTCCAAGTATTAAATAATCAGATCTATATTTTACATCATTTTTATCAAAAGCATAGTTTAGATAATCTTGATAATTTTTCATCTGTTTTGTTTTGTTTCCAAATAAAAAGAAATTGTTTTTGGAGTATTTGATTTGGTTATAAATTATTCTATTTGTTTTATGGTTGTATTTTTTTGGGTTTCTAAGATTTAGTTTTTTTTGATATTTTAATAGTTGTTTAATATTATCTTTATAGTTTAAATAAGTTATTGTAGCATTGTTTGTTTGTAAAAGCTTTTTTATACTAGGTGTTTGTGTTGATGTACAACCATTAAAAAGTAAGATTATTAGAATAAAAATTAAAATAGGGTTTTTCATAGTGATATTTAAACATAATTTATGTTAAAATGCTATTTGGTGTAACAAATGATAGCTTGAATAGTAGTATTCAAGAGGAAAGTCCGGGCTACAGTAAAGCAAGGTTCCATTTAAATAATGGCTGAGGAAACTCAAGGGATAGTGCAACAGAAAGTAAACTGCCTACATCTGTAGGTGAGGGTGAAACGGTAGAGTAAGAGCCTACCAGTATTTTGAGCAATCATTATAGCTATGTAAACCCAACCTGTAGCAAGAGAAGTGTGGTATAAGCTTTACAGTTATTGCTTCTCGCAAGATCTTCTAAGTAATTTGAAGACTAGATAAATTATCATTCAAGACAAAACGCGGCTTATAGTTACACCAATTTAGTATAAAGGCAATTTAATGATGAATTGTGCACCTTTATAAATTTTACCATCTACATTAATATTTACATTTTTAACTTCAATTGTACCATTATAGTGTTGTGAAATTATTTGAGTTGTCATATATAATCCAATACCAGTACCTTGTGTTTTATGTTTTGTTGTAAAATATGGTTCAAATATTTTACCTATAATATTTTCTTTAATTCCTCCTGCATTATCTGTTATTGTAATATAGATATATTTTTTCTCTTGAATGGCATTAATTACAATTTGTCTTGGAATATCACTTTTTAAATTTGATAATTGATCTTTCGCATTATTTAAAATATTTAAAAATGCCTGGGTTAATTCATTTTTATATCCATATACTTTAATAGTTGGATCAATATTATGTATGATTTTTATATAATTATTTGTAAAGCTTGCTTTCATTAACTCCAAATCTTTTATCAGTGCATCTTCAAGACTAAATGTAGTTTTAGTTTTATCTTGTTTAAAAAAATCTCTAAAATCATCAATTGTTTTTGACATATATTGAGTATATTTTACAATTTGATCAGATGATTTAAATATCTCATCTTTACTTAGTATTCCTAACTCCTCTTGTACTTTCATTCCACTTGCAACGGTACTTACTACACTAAGAGGTTGTCTCCATTGATGTGCAATATTACCTATCATCTCACCCATAGCTGCAAGTTTTGATTGTTGAGCCAAAGTTTGCTCATGTTGTTGCTCTTTTTTATATAGATTTGATATCTTTTTATCATATAAACTAAATGCATAAAATACAATTAGTATAATTACAAAACTCAAAATCAGTTGTTTAATTATTGAAGTGATAATTTGATGATCTAATTGTTTGTAGTCATTTGATATATTAGTTACCATCAAAACAGCACCTGCTACTTGATTATCAAATGTTCTTAGTAAGTATTTGTAAGTAGAATAGTGTTTACTATTATATTTAATTGTTTCATTTGTTTTATTTGTATCAATGAGTGAAAAAATATTTTTGTAAAAATTATCTGGATTAACAATATAGAAGTTGTTATTTCTAACAACTGGTTTATTTTGTATTTTGTCTTTTATTTGGTTATTTTTTATAATAATAGTTGAATGAAATTTATCTTGTATTGTAATAAATGATGAAACAAATAGCTTTGGATCTACACCAATTTCAAGTGTAGCATAATGAATATTATCATATATTAAAGGAAATACTATTCTGTATGCAATACCTAATTTACCATTTTCAAATCCATATCTTGATCTTTTTAGTTTATTTGCATTTACAATAATTGGACGAAAACTACTTAAATCATCACCATTTAAATTTGGTTTATGTGCTCTGTAAATAGAGATATTATTTTTTGATATAAGATGAAAAATGTTGACATATCTATTTATTTTTTTCATTCTTTTAAAATATTTGTTCATAAGTTTTATAGTGTTTTGTTTATCATTTGATATTATGTATTGTTTAAATTTATCATCCTGTCTTATTATTTGTAACAACATTTGACTAAGTGAACGCCTAAAAAATATTATATTCCCATCTATAGTATTTTGGGTAATATTATTAATCTCATCAATTTTATTTTGAGTTATTTGTTTTTGATCTTGAATATTTATATATGTAAATATTGATGATATAAATATAATAGATATTAATAAACCAAATATAAAATTTTGTTTATTAAGATTTATGTTTTTTTTCATTTTAATACTCACTATAAATATTGTTCAGATCTTTAAAAAATAAAATAATATTAACAATTAGATTACATTTGTAATGCAACATACACTATAATATTAGTAAAGCTTAATATGAGTTTAATACTTTCTGTCTTACAATTAGATTAATAATATAATGTTACCATTAGATTACAATACAGTGACATTATTGATACAAGGTTAAAAAAATGAATATTCTACGAAATATTTCATCGACAATTGTTGCTGTTTGTATACTATCTAGTGCATTATACTCAGCTCAAGATATATCTAAATGGATACGACCCAAAGAGGTTCCTCAACCAAATGACAATAAATTAACACCTAAAAAAATAGAATTAGGTAAATTATTGTTTTTTGATGTACGATTATCATCATCAAATAAAATTTCTTGTGCAACATGTCATCATCCAAAAAGAGGATGGACAGATTTAATAGAAGTTTCAAAAGCTGTAGGTGATAATGGTGCAGTAGGTCCAAGAAACTCTCCCGTACTTTTAAATAGTGCTTATCAACATAATCAATTTTGGGATGGAAGAGTAAAAACTCTTGAAGATCAAGCTTTAGGTCCAATACAAAATCCTGTAGAGATGAATATATCAGTAGATAAGTTAATTCAAAAACTAAATAATATTAAAGGGTATGTGAAATTATTCAAAGAGGCATATCCAAATGAAGGTATTACCAAAGATTCAATAGCAAAAGCTATTGCTTCTTTTGAAAGAACAATTGTTTCAACTACTTCACCATTTGATAGATATATTCAAGGTGATAAAACTGTACTTAGTAACGAAGCACAAGAAGGCTATAAGCTTTTTATGGGAAAAGCTCACTGTGTTTATTGTCACGATGGTTTTAATTTTACTGACGGTAGTTTTCACAATATTGGTCTAAAAGATGGAGAGCTAAAAGGTTCTGACTTGGGAAGATATGTATTAAAACATAGAACAGCGTGGTATGGAGCTATGAAAACTCCCACACTAAGAGATATAACAAAATCTGCACCATATTTTCATGATGGAAGTGTAAAAACTTTGGAAGAGGCAGTTGCTATTTGTGGTAATGGTGGAAGATTTACACATAATGTTAAAAATAAATCAACTTTTATGGTTGATAGAAAATTAACCCGTGATGATATTAAAAAGATAGTTTCTTTTTTAGAATCGTTAACAGGGCCAGATCTTGAATTGGAAATCCCTAATAAGTTTCCACAATAATATATATGTTATATTATAAGAAAAAATTAAATGAAAGGAAAAATTTGAAATTAGTTATTTTATGTGGCTTGTTAATGACAAATATTATGTTTGCAACAGATTTTATTATTGATCAAAAAGATAAAACATTTATACCACATAAAATTGTAGCTAAAGTAGGGGATACAATAACTTTTAGAAATTCAGATCCCTTTGCTCATAATGCTTATACGGATGATGAAAACAATGAATTTGATATTGGTATTCAGTCTCCTGGATCTGATATAACTGTAAATATAAGAGCTGCAGGAGATTTTAATATAGAGTGTGCGATACACCCTAATATGTTATTGGAAGTTAAGGTTATTAAATAAACAACTTATCAATATTTTCCATGGGTCTGGCAATTACAGCTTTATCATCTTTTATAATGATTGGTCTTTCTATTAATTTTGGAGTTTTAATTACTAAATCAATAATCTCATCTTGAGTTAAACTTGGATTTTCTATATCTAAACTCTTATATTCATCCTCTTTAGATCTTAACATATCTCTAATATCATCAATACCAAGCATAGTTTTTATATCTTTTAACATAATAGAATCTATATCTTCTTCCAAATATTGAAAAATTTCTATATTTAAATCTTTTGATTCCAATATCTGCATAGCTTGTTTTGATTTAGAGCATTTTGGATTATGCCAAATTTTTATTTTTTCCATTTTATTATTCCTTTTTGTTTTTTAAAGACGATACAACATTGAAGCAAGTATCATTATATAAAGTATTAATATAAAACTTTTGTATGATTTTGTATTTATAGTATGTTTTGCTTTAATACCTAAATATACACCAATTAGTGAAGCAAGCCCTACATTTAAACCTTCAACATATAACATATCACCACTTATACTTTGAGATATAAACCCTGCAACTGAACTAAATATTACAAAAAATAATCCTAAAGAACTTGCAGTTTTTAAATTATAGTGCATATATCCAACTAAAATTGGAGTTAACATCACTGCCCCTCCCACACCTATACTCATCGCAATTATACCAATGAACAGACCAATAAAAAACAGAGTAAATTTATTGTGTTGTTTTGTTTGTGTAGTTTCAATCATTGAAGATGTAGATATTTTATAAATAGCAAGTATTACAATTATGATAAAAAGATATTCAAGATTTTTATTACTTACAATTGAGTGTACAAAACTACTTTGAAATCCACCTATAAAACCTCCAATACCGATAATTGAGCCATCTTTTATAAGTCCAGAGTATTTTTTTGAGTTTAAAAATGATCCAAATATAGATGAAAAAACCATCTGCATAACCGATATAGATACAGACTGTTTCATATCAAATCCATACCATAAAAGCATAGGTACAAGTAACATCCCTCCACCTACACCAAAAAAACCAGATACAAATCCCGTAATTACTCCAAATAATTCTAACTGAGGTATCACTATTTTTTCATCGCTTCAATAAAATTTTCATAAATTTGTTCTAACTCTGCATCCTCTTTGCTTACATCGATCCCTTCATGCTCTTTGATAGCATGCTCTAATACTGCAACCCTTTTCATTAGATATGTGATCATCTCTTTTGGTACATCAGGCAGGTTATTGTGATCTAATGGATTTGGAGTGCAATCTTCAGATTTTCTTACAATTATTCGTGCTGGAACACCAACAGCAGTTGCACTGCAAGGTACATCAGTTACAACTACAGAGTTGGCACCAATTTTACAAAACTCTCCAATTGTTATATTTCCTAGTATTTTAGCTCCACTTCCAATTACTGTATTACTTTTGATTGTTGGGTGTCTTTTTCCATGACTTAGACTAACCCCTCCCAAAGTTACACCTTGATATATAAGTACATCATCTTCTATTATTGTTGTTTCACCTATAACTACACCAAAACCATGATCTATAAATACTCTTCTTCCTATAGTACATGCAGGGTGTATATCACAATTTGTAAAAAATTGAGATAATCCACTTACCATTCTTCCTAAGAATTTCCAATTATTTTTATATAATCTATTGGCTATTCTATAATTTACAATAGCCCAAACTCCAGGATAGTTAAAAAGTAACTCAAAAGAGGAGTGTAAAGCAGGGTCATTTTTTAGTGGAGTTGTAAAATCCTCTTTTATAAGTTGAAATAGGTTTAATTTTGACAAATTTATTCCTTTGTTGTTTTTAAATAACCATTATCATGTATATATGTATTTAGTATTTCCCATATATCATTATTGGCTAGTTTTTGTTTTAGTATTGATTTGATATCTTCAATATCATAATCTATATCATCTAATATATCTAATATTTTTTGAGATTCAATTATATTGTTAAACTCAAGATTACCATTTTTATCAAAATCTATATTTATTTGAGTTGGTGTTGAGAACAGATTGTGTTTCATACCTAAAATCTCTTGGTATGCACCAACTAAAAAGAATCCTAAAAAATACTCCTCTTGTTTTAAATTTATATCATGAAGGTGTAAAGGTTTATTGGAGTTAAAAGGTATTTCACCATCACTGTCACAAGTTATATCCCATAGTGTTGCAAATCTTGTTGGATTAGTATTAAGGTGGGTTAATGGCATAACAGGAAACTCTTGATTTATTCCCCAGAAATCTGGTAATGATTGAAACATTGAAAAGTTTAAAAGATATTTTTCTTGAATACGATCTGAAATATTTTTTAATTCTGTATAATCATTAAAGTCCAATAAGAGTATAGCTTTTTTTATGATTAAATGCGTTAAAACCTCTGCATTAGAGCGATCTTGCAAATCAACATATCCCAGATCAAAAAGTGTTAGAATTGATTCAAGATGTTCAAGAGCATCATGCATAAACTCTAAAGCTAATTTTTTATTAATAGTTTTGTATAAGTCATATAGCTCTATTATTAGTTTTGGATTCTCATCTTTTAGTTTAATATCAGATGGTAAACTTTGTGATGAGTAAAGTTCAAGTACAGGAGCTATTAATATAGTTGAAGGTGCAGATATATATCTTCCTGATTCTGTAAAAATATTAGGTTGTTCAACATTTTTGCTTGTAGCAATATTTTGTAAAGTAAATACAACATCATTTGCAAACTCTTCAATACTGTAGTTTACAGATCGTTGGAATTGTGAGTATTCTATATTTAATCCACCACCTATATTTATATTAATAAGATTATTTGCCCCCATCTGTTTTAATTGTGCATATATATTACCAGCTTCTTTAAGAGCTTTTTTTAGTGGAGATATTGTGTTCATAGCAGAACCAATATGAAAATGCAGCATAGATAGTTGTTCTATTAAATTATGATTATTTAATATTTCGTATGCTTTTAAGATTTCAGTGGAACTTAGTCCAAATTTAGAGTTAATACCACCACTTTTTGCCCATACACCACTGCTAGAATTATGAAGTTTTACCCTTAGTCCTATATTGGGAGATTTTAAATTTTTAGATTCCTCTTTAACCTCTATAATTGTTTCTAACTCATTTAACCCCTCTATAATAACAGTAATATTGTGCCCCATAGATGCAGCTATAAAACATAAGGTAATCATCTCCTTATCTTTAAAGCCATTAACTGTAATAGGTGCATTGTCATTGTTGTATGTCATAGCAAGAATTAGTTCTGTTTTACTTCCAGCTTCAAGACCATAGTTTAAATCTTTACTGTTTTTTACCAAAGGGAGTACAAAATTTGGTAATTGATTTACTTTTAGGGGAAAAACAGCTTTAAATTCACCTTTGTAATTATACTCTTTAATAGAGTTATTAAATGTATTATATAATTTTGATATCTGTTTTTGTGTAATATGTTCAAATCTAAGCAGTAGTGGACCTTTGTTTCCATCATCTCTTATTTTTTGAACTATATCTATAATAGCAGGTTTACAACCATAATTTATCTTTAATAGATCATTATCAATAAAAAAGTTGTTATCACCCCAGATATCTATACCATAGCTATTCATGTTTATTATAAATCCTCTATATTTATTGTACACTCTTCTTTTGTTTTAAGATCTTTGATCCATATTGTATTATTTTTTAACTCATTTTCACCTATAAGAGCAACTTTTGTAGCCCCTTGTTTTTGGGCATTGTTTAGATGTTTTGTAAAACTTCTTACTTTATATTCACATAAAGTCTTTATCTCTTTTCTTTTTTTATGAGCTAAAGAAAAAATAGTATCAATTGCATCTTGAGTCATAGCTCCTATATATAATAGATCTTGTTTATTCTCTTTCATAACAATAAGCTCAAGTAATCTTTCTATTCCTATTGCAAAGCCTATCCCTTTTGTTGGTTTTCCACCTAGGTACTCTACAAGTCTATCATATCTTCCACCACCAGCAATTGCACTTTGTGCACCAATATTTTTACTTACAAATTCAAATGCAGCACCACTGTAGTAGTCAAGTCCTCTAACCAAATTAGAATCAACTGTAAATTTAATATCATTTTTTGTTAAAATCTCTTTTAGTTTCTCAAAGTTTTCATCACAACTTTGACATAAGTTTTGAGTAATTTTTGGTGCATTGTATAATTGTTTTTGACAGTTATCGTTTTTACAATCAAGTACTCTAATTGGATTTGTTTCAACTCTTCTATTGCAATCCTCACACAGTTCAAGTGATTCTAAATGAGATACAAGCTTCTCTTTGTATTTTGGCATACACTCTTTACATCCTAATGAGTTTAGTTGTAATTCATACTCTATTTCAAAGAAGTTTAAAATATCACTAAGCATCAGTATAATATTTGCATCTTCGTATATTGAATCAACACCAAAAGACTCACATCCAAATTGATGAAATTGTCTAAGTCTCCCTTTTTGAGGTCTCTCATATCTAAACATAGGACCATAATAGAAATATCTGTATGTTCCTCCTGCTCTATCTGATTTGTTTTGTATAAAACTTCTTACAACCCCAGCAGTTCCTTCAGGTCGTAAACATACATCATTATCACCTTTGTCTATGAACTGATACATCTCTTTATTTACAATATCACTACTTTGTCCAACACTCCTTTTAAATAGTGCTGTTTCTTCAAGTATTGGTGTTTCTATATAAGAAAAACCATAGTTTTGCGCAATTCTTGAACAGTTTTCAATAAAATATGTAAATAGTTTGCTATCTTCATTTAGGATATCTTTCATCCCTCGTAAACTTTGTATCATTTTATAAATTCCTCTATTTGTTTTGCTATATTTTGTATTGGTTGTTTTGCATCAATAATTAAAGCATCGATATTTAAAGTTTTAATTGTTTGCTTCATCCTATTTTGAATATCCATAAGGTATTGTATACCTCTTAACTCTATACCATCTTGTTGTTTTTGTGATAATCTATACTCTAACTCATCTTGTGAAAGCTCAAGCATTATGATTTTGTCTGGTAAGTGATTATCAAGAGCTATAAGATTTAGATCAATAACTTGTTGCATATCAAAATCTTTTGCATAGGCAATTCCTGATATAAAACCTCTGTCACTTATAATCATTTTATCTTGGTTTTTAAGAATAACTTCATGATTATGCTCAGCACGATCTGCCAAAAATAGAAACATCTCAGCAATATGTGATTTTGCTTCACCATTTAATGCAATCTCTCTTATTTTTTTTCCAAGTTTTGTACCACCTGGTTCTTTTGTAAACAGTGCATCTTGATATTTTTCTTTTAAGATATCAAGTTGAGTTGATTTCCCAGCAGTATCAATACCTTCTATTACGACATACATTCTTTTATATCCTCAATTATGGTTTGTGGTACCAAATGACTTGCACAACCGTTAAATTTCAGTATCTCTCTTACAACTGATGAACTCACAAAAGCATTTTGCAGTGTTGGCATAAAATACATAGTATCTATATTACTGTCAAGTGAACTGTTTGCATATCCCATTTGAAGTTCAAATTCAAAATCACTTACAGCTCTTAACCCTCTTACAATAGTAAATACTTCCTCTTTTTTTGCAAAATCAACCAAAAGAGTATCAAAAGGTTTTACAGTTACATTCAACCCTTTTGTAGCTTTTTGTATCAGTTGAACTCTTTTATCTTGTGTAAACATCGGTTTTTTTGATGATGATGTAGCTACAGCAATGATTAATTCATCAAAAACTTTTAATGCTCTTTTAATAATATCAATATGTCCATTTGTAATTGGATCAAATGTACCGCTATAAATAGCCTTCTTACTCATTATTTTTCCCTTCCCATCGTCTGTATAGGTTGTTTTTTATATCTAAAAGGTCAAAAAGTTTTCCTATAATAAAATCTTCCATATGGTTTAATGTCTGTTGCTTTGAATAGTATCCAAGTACTGGTGGAGCTACTGTTACACCCAATGTTGAAAGCTTATGCATATTTTCAAGTTGTATAGTAGAAAAAGGCATCTCTCTTGGTGAAATTACGATCTTTTTTCTCTCTTTTAACATTACGCTAAAAGCTCTTGTTGTTAATGAATCAGCAATTCCTACTGTACATTTGGCAAGAGTATTCATACTGCAAGGTAAAATTATCATAGCATCAGCACCAAATGAACCTGAAGCTAAAGGTGCTGATATATCTTTATTTTTAAATACTTTTATATTTTTATTTTTAAAACTAAATTTTTTACCTGTTTCTAGCTTATAAGATAGTTTTGCATTTTTTGAAATAATAAGATAAATATCAATATCCAAGGGTAGATGATCTAAAAATTTTTTAGCTAAAACAACACCACTAGCACCTGAGATTGCAACAATTAATTTCACTTTTTTCCTTTATATATTTATTGCATTTTATCCAAATTTTACTTGGTTTTCAAATTTCTTTTTAAATATAAAAAATAATAATACTTTTTGGTATATTTTAAGTTTAAATTAATATTATAAATGTTAACATTTTGTATAAGTTTTAAATATATAAATTAAATAAAATGTTTAAGTTATATTATTTAAAAATACATTTTGTAAAAGGAAATAAAAATGGAAAAAACAGTAGCATTTATTAGAATTAACAATAATAATTCTGAATATACACTCGAACAAGTTAAAGGTTTAAAAGAATATGCATCTAAAAAGAATATTGAAATTAGTGAGCATATGAGTATTGAAGTTAATGTTCCAAAAGAGGAAGAGAATATAAAATACCTTTTAGATGATTGTAAAAAAGGGTGTACAATTTTGGCTTATGATTTAAATGTTTTTGGAAGAACAATTGAATCAATTGTAGAGATTATCAGAAACCTTTTACAAAATGATGTAAGAATTTTAATAGTAAGACAAAATCTTGATTTGGTATCTAAAGATGATATGCTTACAAAAATGATTTTGGGTATGATTGATATGACAATGGCTTTGGAGAAAGATTTAATGAGTTTAAGAACTAAAGAAGCTCTTACAGCTAAGAAAATGGATGGAATTACATTAGGTAAACCAAAAGGGACAATTCAAAAATCAAAATTTGACAAACAAAGAGATAAAATTGAAGAGTTATTATGTGTTGGATTATCTGTAAGAAAGATAGCCAAAGTGCTTGGATATAATAATCATATAGGGCTTAACAACTATGTTAAGAAAAGAAATATAAGACAAAAGGTAAATGAGTCTTTAATTGATTTAGCTAGTTAAAAAAGGGTAGGTTATGGAGTATATAATTTTAGCTTTGGTAGCATTATTTGCTGTTGGTTATGCCATTTACTGGGATAAAAAACATGAAGAGGGAAAGATTCCATTTAAATAGTATTTTACAACAAAAGACTATCTTGTCATTTGTTGTAAAATCATAAGTGCACTGTTACCGTTTTTATCTTTTTTATTTATATCTGCACCGTTGTTGATCAGTATTTGTACTATTGAGCTTCTTTTTAGCATAGTTGCTAGTACAAGTGCTGATTGACCTTTGCTATTGTGCGCATGGATATTTACACCATTTTTTATAAGATCTTGCATCTTTTTCTCATCAACTCTTGCAATTGCTTCAAATAGTTGTTGTTCTAAGCTTTTAGAACTATATGGCATATTTTCTATATTTGGTTTTTTAGTTGGTTTATATGCAATTTTTTTATGTTTTTTAATAGTTGTTTTTTTTATTTTACTAATAGTCTTTTTTTTGTTATATCTCTTTTTTAGCTTGGTTTTTTTGGTACTAACCATTTTTTTAGCTTTTTTAACTATTGATTGTTTTATTGGTGTTGATGGTAATATTTGTATATTGTTTGCAACAATACTTGTAATATTTGGATCATATTGTTGTTGATATTTTGCATATAAAAAATCTTTTGCACTTAGATAGTTTGCAATAGTATCAAACTCCCAACCATTTTGTTTTAATTTTTTAATTAAATTTTGAAGATTGTTTTTCCCATTATATCTGTTTTTAAACATCGGATCATGCAATAAAAGTACAAATTTTTCTTTTTTTGCAATTTTACCTCTTTTGTATAGTCTTTCTATTTTTTTTACGATTTGATTTACACTTAGTTTTGGTTTTTTCTTTTTATGATCAAATTCCCATTCATAATCCCAACCATATAAATAAAACCCTGCATTCCATAGTGCATCATAGTTTTTTCTCTCTTTTAGAGATTGTTTTTTAGATATAAAAATATCATTTTTTGATACAGTTGGTAATCTAAATACATTTCTTCCTGCAAGTCTTGTATATGGTATATCGTTGATCTTTTGATCTTTATTTAAAATTTTATATGTTTTTAATAGATCATTTACAACATGTTGTTTAGAACTGTAATAAAATCTTTTATATCCACCTCTTGCATGTGAATATGTATGATTTCCTACTGTGATTAGTGGATTTTGAATAGCTTGTTTATATATCTTGTTATATTTTTTTGTTCGTACTATATTTTCACCAATCATAAAAAATGTAATTGGTACTTTCTCTTTATTTATAACATCAATGATATTTTGTGTACCATTAACTGGTCCATCATCAAATGTTAGGTAAATTGTTTTAGCATGTAAATTAATAACAATAATTAAAAATATTAAAAATTTTAAAATAGTTTTTCCTTATGGTTTATTATAAAAGTTAAATTTAAAACCTTTGTCTTTATCATATCTCTCAAGATGATAATTGTTCCAAACATCTACACAAATTGGGTTTTTCATCTCATATCCCTTTTTTGCAAAAGCATTGGCTCTTCCAAAATTTGGAAATACGCCCATACCAGCAGCATACATACCTGCTAGTCCACATTGAGCATTGATATATCCTTGTTTTGCACTTTTTTCATACCATTTTATAGCTTTTTTATAATCAACTTCAACCCCAAAACCAAATGTATGAAACATAGCAACTCTATTTTGTGCTGGTGCATATCCATCTTTTGCTAATTTTAAAAAAATCTCATAAGCTTTTTTAGGACTAAATTTCCCAGCCCTTTTATTACTGTAAAATATCCCCAAATTATATGTTGCTTTTAGATATCCCATATCACTTGATTTTTTAAATAACTTATATGCTTTTTTGTAGTTTTTTTTAACTGCTTTGCCTGTATAGTAAAATGTACCAAGTTTGAATATCGCTCTTTTATCACCATTATTTGCAGCTTCTTTATATAGTCTAAAAGCCTCTTTGTAAGAGTGATCCTTCTCCTCTAGCAATGCTATATCATAAGTACTTGCCTGTGAGAAATTAAACAGCAATATAATAAGTATAAAATATTTTAGAACATTCATCAGGTAACTTTATAAATTTTTTCTGATTTTATCATATTTTAGAAACAAATTAGATAAAATGGCAAGACAAAATAAAAATAATTTAAGGAAATATATAAAATGGCACAAACACAAGAAGAATTTAAACAATTAGTTAGTGATATTCAATCACAAGATTGGTATAGACAACCAATTGGATTTGGAATTGCTAGAATTGATAAAGGGCAATTGGATCAATCTAAAGTTTTACAAGCTACTTATCCAGTTATAAATTGGAATGAAAATTATGGTAGTGCAGCAATATTTTTAAATGCTTTAAAACATGCTGGTGTTGAAATAGATACAACAAGTAGTGAATTTGTATGTGAAGTTAGCGATCTGTTTTTAGCAAGTTGTATAGAGTCTTTTAAACCATATTTAGAAGAAGCTAAGGGTGAAGCTCATAAAAATGTACAAGTTATACAAGGATTATCAACACTTCCAATAGAATTGGGATTTGATAGTTCTCATTATAAAGTAGTATTTATATTTGAAGATACTGCACCTCAAAGCGTTGAAACAATTTATTTAAAGCTTTATGCTTTATCTTTAGGAAAAGCACCACTAAGAGGTGTAAACCTTGATGGTGCATTTGGTAAGCTTACAAACTGTGCATGGATTGGAAATCAACCAATCGAGCTTGATTGGTTAAGAGCAAATGAGATTACTTTAAAATTAACAGGTAAATATCCTAAAATTGATATGATTGATAAATTTCCAAGATTTTTATCTCATGTAATACCTGCAGATAACACTAGAGTACTGGATACATCAAAAGTAAGAATGGGAGCACAATTGGCTGCAGGAACTACTGTGATGCCTGGAGCTAGTTATATTAACTTTAATGCTGGAACTTTAGGTCCTGTTATGGTTGAAGGAAGAATCTCATCATCTGCTATTGTTGGAAGTGGTTCTGATGTTGGTGGTGGAGCTAGTATCCTTGGAGTATTAAGTGGAACTGATGGTAACCCTATATCTATTGGTGAAAATACTCTTCTTGGAGCAAACTCTGTTACTGGTATCCCATTGGGTGATGGTTGTATTGTAGATGCTGGAGTTTCTATTTTAGCTGGTACAAAAGTAAGTATTGATACTGATGAATTTAATAAAATCAAAGAGGCAAACCCACAATGGGATAGTGCTGATACTGATGTATTTAAAGGTGCAGTGCTAGCTGGATTAAATGGTGTACATTTTAGAGAAGACAGTTTAACTGGAACAATAAAAGCTTTTAGAAGTACAAGAGAAGTAAAACTAAACGCAGACTTACATTAAAAAAATATACCCTTGTCAACTTTTGATGAGGGTATAAACTTTAAAATATCTTATTATTTAGGATAGATATATGGCAAAAATAGTAATCTTAAGTGGCGCAGGAATTAGTGCTCAAAGTGGTATAAGTACATTTAGAGATTCTGGTGGTCTTTGGGAAGAATACAACATAAGAGATATTTGTTATGCTGGTTGCTTAGATACTAATTATGATGAAACAATAGAATTCTATGATAAAAGAAGATTAGATATAAAAGATAAAATTCCAAATAAAGCTCATATAAAAATTAAAGAATTAAAAGATAAATATCCAGATGATATAGCAGTTATTACTCAAAATGTGGATGATTTATTTGAAAAAGCTGGATGTTGTGATGTGATCCATCTTCATGGTTTTTTAAGAGAAATAAAATGTATGAGTTGTAATTATATAGAAGATATTGGTTATGATTCATTACAAAATAAAGAAAAAGAGTGTCCAAAATGTTCTAATTCTAGATTTAGACCAAATATTGTATTTTTTGCAGAAGCAGCTCCTATGTATGCAGTATTAGAAAAAGAATTACAGGATTGTGAAGTTCTTGTAGTAATTGGAACTAGTGGAAATGTAATAAATACTGATGGACTATTAAATCCAAAAATAAAATATTCTATTTTAAATAATCTTGAACCAAGTGATGCTATTAATGATAAGCTTTATTCAAAAGTTTTATATAAAAAAGTTACTGAAGCTATAGATGAAATTATTTATGATATAGAAAAATATATTTGTAAATAAAATTTATAATATCAATTTAGTTAAACAAACTTTGTGGGTTTATATGACGATTGTTTTGAGTTGCTTGAAATGTTAGAGTATCATTGACTCTTCCTACTACATAACCTTTTTTTATCCATTTGCCCTCTCTAAGTGTAGGGGATATCTCATCAAGGTGTGAGTATACAGTATGAAGATTATTTTTATGTTGAACAATTACAACATTTTCAAGCATACCACTATCTTTTTTAGCATATACAACTTTTCCATTTAGTATATTAAATACTTTTGCTTTTGGTTTTTTTGTTTTTAATATAACAGATTCATTAAAAAGTTTTATTTTATAAATAGGATCATAATAAGTTCCAAATTTCTTTACCACTTTATATGATTTTAGAGGTGCAATAGTTTTTTTACCTCTATATTTGGCAATTTTAACACCTTTTGTTGAAGAACCCAACATTCTTATATCCATATCTACATTTTTTACAAGTCTCTCTTGTGTTGATTGTTTATATGTAATTTTTGATTTGCTTTTAGATCTATTTTTTCTTCTTAATTTATCCTCTTTAGCCTTTTGTGCCAAGATTCTTCGTTTTTCTTTCTCTACTGCTCGTCTTTGCTTTTCAAGTTCATCTTGTTTGAAGATATTTAACTGTCCAAGCAGTGTTTTAAGTGAGTTTTGTTTTTGTACAATATTTTTTAGTTCAGCTTTATATGTTTTGTGTTTGTTTTCAAGTTCTGCCAAAGATTGTTTTTGATTTTTTATCATCTTTTTGAGTTGATTTTTTTTATTTTGAGATTTTTTAATATATTGCTTCAATAGTGCTATTTTTTTCTCATTTGTACCTTTTTTTTGACTAAGGTTTAGGTAATTAGTATCAAGTTTAATGATTTGATCTTTTGAATTTTGAGATAGTATTGTATATATCTCTTTATCAATTAAGCTATTTTCAGATTCGTTTGAAGAAAGTTCCAAAGCCAATGATGATGAAAATTGTTCTATTATGGTTTGGATTATCTGCTTTTCATTTGTATTTTTTTGTGAAGTGATTGTTGAAGTTGAATCTTGTAAAGAGTTTAAATGTTTCTTTACAATATTTAATTCCTCCTCATGAGCTTGAATATCTTCATTGATTTTTTTAATATCTTGATCTAATTGGTTAAGTTCATCTGTTTGTTTTTTAATCTGTTTTGCCAAAAGTTTTACTTTGATTGATGTTCTTACTTTTTTACTAACTTGATTTTTTAATTGTTGTTCATTTTTTTTGATATCTTTGGTGATCTTTTTTATATTGCTATTTTTGATAATTTTTGTTTTGGTATTATTTTGTTTTAGAGGTGGTATTTTTATTTTTTGTTTAACTCTGATATTATTTGATTTTAGGTTATTATATGCTTTTAGTTCTGATAATTTGATATGATATTTTTTGGATATAGAACTAAGAGTATCACCTGATTTAATAATATATACAATATCTTTTGCATTTAAAATATTAATTAAAAGCAAACTAATAGTTATAAATACAATAAATATATTTCTCATATACTAATATCTTTTATGTTGAAGTAATACACCAAGTATAGTTAAAATGGCAACAGCAAAAGATAAAATAAATGTTAAAACTATATTACTTGTGTGTAGAAGATCAATTTTAATAATATCACTTAACTCTTGTGGTAAAAATAGATTTATATTATTTTGTACCAGAAACAGTATCACAAGCACAATAAAAAATGAAAATATAGAACTCCATATAGCTGTTTTTATGATTGGCATAGCTGCATAAAGTGTTGAAGCTCCATGTAACTGCATAATTGATAATCGTTTTGCATGTTCATAAAACCACAATTTAATCTGTTTTGAAAGCATTATAATAGCAAATATAAATATTATGATAAAAAGTACACTTACAACTATATTGATAAGTTTAAGAAGCAGATATACTCTTGTATGATTTTTTGAAAAAGATTCTACCCTTTTTATATTTTTCATAGATTCAAGCTCTTTTGTTATAGCTTGTAGTTGTGATGTTGTAGGAAATTTACTTAAATATATTTTATAAAAAAATGGCAATCTTTTTTTCAATAAAGCCAGTGAATTTTTTGATAGTTTACCTTTGAATTTTGCCAGTATCTCTTGATTGTTTAGTGTTACTATTTTTTTTACATCAATATTATTAAGTGAAGTTATTGAATCTTTGTCAATTGGAGTTTTTGTAATAATAACTATAGAGTAATCATCTCTAATTTTATCTTTATAGTTTGATACAGATTGGTTAATACTCATAAATAGATTAAATGCTAACAGCATAGAACAAAGTAATATAATAAAAGCTATAAAATTTTTAAGATACTTCATAGATGATACCATCTCCTATAGAAAGTTGTCTATATTTTATACCTAAGTTCTTTGGAACTCTGTGAGTTACAATAACTACAGTTATACCAAGCTGTTCATTTGCACCTTTTAGAAGATTCCATACAACTTCTGCTGAATAATCATCCAAATTTCCTGTTGGTTCATCTGCAAGGATTATTTTAGGATTGTGTGCAAGTGCTCTTGCTACTGCAACTCTTTGTTGCTCCCCACCACTTAACTCATTTGGATATTTACCAGCTCTGTGCGATAGTTTTACATGTTTTAGAAGTTTATTTGCTTGTTGTTTTGATATTTCAGGAGAATATCCGTTTATTTTTAGTGGAAGCATGATATTTTCTTCTATAGTCCACTCATCTATGAGTTTATAATCTTGAAAAATTATACCTATATCTCTTCTTAACATTTTCAGTTTTTGTTTAGAGATCTTTTCCATATTTACATTATCTACAGTTAAGCTTCCATGTTTTAGTTTTATTGCACCATAGAGTGATTTTAGTAAAGTTGATTTACCACTACCACTTGGACCACCAATAAATATAAACTCTTTTGGATGTATATGAAAATTACCCTTTTTGATAATAAACTTATCTTTATCGTAAGATAAGTATATATCTTTTGCTTTAATCACATTGTACCTTTTGTTTAATAACTTGATGAGCAGCTATATTTGAACTTGTAGGTAATGGATCACCTTGAAAATAGCTTGCTTTACCATTTTGTATCAAGATATATTTTGATATGGTTCTATTTACATTTCCCATAGTAAGCTGAAGTAGGGCAGTTTTTTTATCATCACTTATATAAAGATCAGAAAAACTTACAACAAAATTATCTTGCACTATAGCTTTTCTATCAAAATTTTTATCTAATTTATCTATATTTATTGTTTTATCAAATCCAAAATCATAATTAAGATTTTTTCCCTCATTTTCATAGCTATTGTATAGTTTTAGATCATATATATTTTTACCTTGATACTTCCATCTATCTTCATATTTGCTTGATATAGCCAAATCTTTATTTATATCTATAGTTATATGCCCACTTGGTTGAGTTGTAAGAAGTTCAACACAATAATCGAAATATTTTCTACTATCAGTTCTAAGCTCTAGTGAACCATCAACTTTAAGTACCCTTAAAGCTTCATCTATAAAATCTTGACTATATATTCTTCTATGTGGCTTTTTATCCCATGGTACAGGAAAGTGTACAAAAATCTTACCAACTCGGTTTGATTTTATAAATTCCATAAACAATCTTGCATCATAATCAACTGCAAGTATATTTGTTATATTTTCAATTCTAACTTGCTTTAACATTTGTTCTATTGATGGCGTGTGTATCTCAAGACCAATAAACTGAATATTTGGATTTTGTTTTGCTTGATGTATTAGATGCCTTCCACTACCAAAACCTATCTCTATATATATCTCTTTGTCTGTATCAAATTCATTTACAAAATAATCTATATCTTTTAGGTATTCATCTTGAGGTTTTAGTTTTTCAGTTAATATATTTGTATTTGATGATACCACTTGTGCATCTGTAGCTTTTGTGTATGCGTTTATTGCTTCTTTTACTATATTTATAGGGGTCACTCTTGTAACTTTATCCGTTTTTATAAGAGTTTTATCACCTTTTGTCTTTTGAATAAGCAAAAACTCTTTATTTTGATTTGTTACACAAACTCTACTTTCTCCACGAGAGTGGGCGATGAAGTTAAATCTAACTCCATCTTGTTCACTTGGTATTATTAATGGTTTATTTTTTGTAAAAGTACTGTGTGGCATAAACTACTATTGAACTTCATCAAGTTTTGGTAATACTAATTGAGTTGGTTCAGTAAATTCTGAAGTTATACCATATTCATCAACTGCTTGAATTGAATACTTGTATGTTACACCTCTTACAATATCTCTATCTTCATATCTTAGATCTGTAATACCTTTTATTGTAATAGTTTTAGAGCTAATCCAGTTTTCTAAAATAGTTTTTTTGATATTAAATGATACTGTTCTATCATCATTCTTTAGCCAGTTTAGTATAGCTTTTTCACCTTGTATTTGAGCCAATGTAAGTGTTGGCATAGCTGGTTTTTCAAGAGTTGCTCCCATTACTGGTGTCATCTCTTTGTTTGTTTCTAATCCATCTTTGTCAACAGAAGTTATTTTGTAAAATACAGTTTTACCATCTTCTGTTACAATGTGTGTATATGATGTAATTTGAGCATCTAGTGATACAAGTTTTATAAATCTTCCATTGCTTGATGTAGCAGCATAGATATTATATGATACTACATCTGGAGTTTTAGATGCTTCCCAAGTTAATTCTATTTTTTTTGGTAAATTTGTAGTTGCTTTTAAAAGATTGATACCTTCTGGTAATGCTTTTGTTTTAGCTTTTACAATTTGGCTTGGAACCGATTTGATTCCATCAAATGTAATAGCTGTAAGTCTATAAGAAAATACTTGATTGTCTTTTAGATCATCATCAATATATTCAGCATTTAATCTACCTTTTACTTTTGCTACTCTTTCCCATTTTGCAGTAGTAGGATTTGTTTTTTCTATTAGATAGTATTTAACTCTTTGACTCTCATGTGGTCTCCACAATATTTTAATTTGTCTTGGCATATCTGAAATTGCAGTTACATAACTAACAGATTCAAATCTAGGAAGAGTTTCAACTGTAATTACAGGAGTTTGTCTAGATTCTGTATCTTTATCTCCTCTAGTTGAGATAGCATACATATATTGAGTTTGTGGTTCAAGTCCATTATCTACATAGTGTGTAGTAAATTTGTTTTTTATTGTAGCAACTCTGCTTAAAGTACCGTTATCATTCATATTTGCTCTATATAAATAGTAACCGTGTGAATCAACAGTATCAACTTTCTTCCACTCAAAAGCTATTGCATTCATATCTGAAATAGTTTTTAGTGAAGCAGAATCTACACTTTGTAGATTTGAGTCAATATTAGGTTTTGTTGGAGTTACAAGACCGTTTCCTCCGGTACATCCACTACTAACAAATGCGATTAAAAGAATTGATGATGTAAGTTTGATTAAGTGTTTCATAAATATCCTCAGTATTAAAATGTTTTTCAAGTAAGTCTTTCATATCTTGTTCTAGATTTGCAATAAAATTCACCATCTTTTTAGTTGTAGGGTGAACCATATATAAACAGTATGCATGAAGACAAACTCTTTTGTTTGATAGGGTATCTAAATTGCCCTTAAATCCATATAAACTATCACCTAATATATGGCGATTAAATGAGTTTAGGTGTACCCTAATTTGATGAGTTCTTCCTGTAAATAGTTTGGCTGCAATTAATTCTAGCTTCTCATCTTTACTAAGAGCTAATTTTGTAAATGCAGTTTTTGCATCTCTACCATTTGGTACAATTGCTTGAGCAAGGCGATTATTTGGATTTCTCCCTATTGGTTTATCTATTATTATGTCATCTTTTAGTGGTTGATCAATTATGGCTAGATAGTATCTACCCATAGTTTTATCCTGTAATTGGGCTGATAGTTCTTTATGTGAGTTGTTATTTTTAGCTACAACCATCACACCACTTGTACCTTTATCTAGCCTATGTACTATACCGTGCCTTTCATCTCCACTTATAGTGGAAAGAGATATGTTTTTATGTTTTAACCAATCAACTAGCGTTGGTTCATTTACACTTGGTGCATCATGCACTATAAGACCAGAAGGTTTATTTATAACCAAAATATCATCATCTTCATAAATAATCTCTACATCAAAATCTATTTTTGCCGGTTTTGTTGCTTCTATAGTTGGAAGTTCTATATTTATTTCTTGATCTTTTTTTAGTTTTAATCCTGTTTTTGTTGTTGTTTTGGAATCAACTTTTACAAACCCTTTTTTTATAAGTTGCTCTATTTGGTTTCTTGATTCATTTAAATATTGTGTAAGAAATTTATCTAATCTGATATTTTCCTCTTCGCAAATAAGGTTTTTATTCATTTTTTGTTACTCTTTCGTATGAAATTTTTAGATAAAAGAATTATTGCACATTTTGATTTTTTAATATTGCTTTTTGTTTTACCATTGATATATTTATCTTACCATCTAATAAGTGGTACAAATGAAATCTTAGCACATAAACAATTAATATACTTTTCACTCTCTATTGGAATATTTATATTCTTATTTTTTATGCCTATAAGAAGGTATCTAAGAATGATACCTTTTTTTTATTGGTTGTTTATTATTTTATTGCTTATGGTGGAGTTTTTTGGTACTAGTAAATTAGGTGCAACCAGATGGTTGGCTATACCATTTACTAATTTTACTATTCAACCATCAGAATTTATAAAACCAGCATTTATACTTATGCTTGGATATTTAATACATAATAATCCACCACCACAAGAGGGGTATAATTTCAAACAATTTTTGGTATTGTCATTTTATATTTTATTACCATTCATTTTAATAGCAAAAGAGCCTGATTTGGGTACGGCATTGGTTTTGTTACTTGTTGGGTATGGGATACTATTTGTTGTAGGTGTACATTGGAAAATATGGGTTTCTATTTTAGTAGTAATTGCAGTTAGTTCCCCTTTGGTTTATACATATCTTATAAAAGATTATCAAAAAAAACGGATTGCTGATTTTATAAGTGAAGAGCCTAGTTATCATGTACATCAATCAATTATTGCTATTGGATCTGGTGGTATGACAGGAAAAGAGAGTAAAGAAGCTACCCAAACACAATTAAAATTTTTACCAATTGCAACAAGTGACTTTATTTTTGCTTATTATGTGGAGAGGTATGGATTTGTTGGTACTATTGGGTTGTTATTACTATACTTACTTATTATTATTCATCTTTTGTATTTGAATTATTATTTTAAAGATGATTATCTGATAAATACTTTTGCTACAGGACTTGGACTGCTTATATTTTTAAATATGAGTGTAAATATACTTATGGTTATAGGTTTCGCACCTGTAGTTGGACTACCTTTACCTATGTTTTCATATGGTGGAAGCTCTTTTATGGTTTTTGTGGCACTTTTTGCCATACTTGAAAATCTTATGGCATTTAGATTTATGAATATGTATGATTTCAATAGAAGATTATAAAATTATTTTTTAGTTTACTATAACTTTGTTCCTTCCTGTATTTTTTGCAATATATAATGCTTCATCTGCTCTGTTTAACGCTTGATCTATACTTTTATCTGTATTTAGTATCTGATCTACACCAATACTTACTGTAAATTTAATTATTTTTCCATTTTCTATATTTATTTTTTTATTTTCTACATTTTTTCGTATTTTTTCAGCGATATTTAAAGCACCATTTTTATCAGTAAAAGGTAATATAAGTGCAAATTCTTCACCTCCGTATCTCGATACTATATCACTTGTTCTTACTGTTTGTGTTATTGTATCAGATAAAGTTTTTATAACATCATCTCCAACAATATGTCCATATGTATCATTTATATTTTTAAATTTATCAATATCTAACATAAGTACAGAAAAAATCTTTTTCTCTCTTTTTGATATATTAATTAATTTTTGTGCAACTTCGTTAAAATATCGTCTATTATATAATCCTGTTAGATAATCTTTATTTGCTTGTTCCTTTAATTGTTGTTCAGCTTCTTCTAATTCCATAATTACAGTATTAGATAGATTTGTTAAAGCTTCAAGTACCAAATAATGTTTGTTTTCAATAAAATTTCTCTTATGATTACTATTTTTTAAATTTTTATCGATATAGTATTCGTTATTGTCATGTTCACTTAGGGCTAATGTAGTTAAAGATATACTCAATAAAAAATTTTTATTATCGCTATGATGATAAATTTCTCCATATGTAAAAAAACCTATATTTGGTGCTATTTTATTAAATGGTTCTAATTCTGCTATAATTTCTGATTGTAAAAAAACTTTTCTTACAGCACAACTATAAATAAAAATTGCCTCAGGTTTAAATGAATGATAGTTTTCGATTTTCTCTTTTGTGTCATTTAATATTAGATCTATATTTCCAAATGCAAGTCTTACTTTGTCACCTTCTTCCAAATTACCAACAGTTAATAAAGAACCATCTTCAAATTGATGTGTAATTACACGACAAACTTCTATTCCATTTGGTTCAATTTTCAAAAGAGGAAATTCAGTTGCAGAAAAAGGTAAGTTATTACCAATTTTATCACCTAAATATTTTTTATATATTTCACTTGCATTTATATTATCAATTTCATAAAGTCTATTTTTATATGCCTTAGTAACAGTCATTGTTTTACCAATAGGCTGCCAGTTTAAGTGATATTGTGTAAATACATTTAAATTGTCACTATTTAATACTGCTACAACACTTCCTTTTGAGTAAACTCCACTATTATCAAATATAAATGTATTAGTTAGTGATCCATCATCGCCAGCTAATCCTCCAGCAATATGTATGGAATTATTTATTGAACTTATACCATCAATAACATCATTTGCATTAGTATGTAATCCATCTATGAACATTATTGCAGTTTTTGTATTTTTACTAAAAAGAGTAGTAGCAATTTTCTTCCCCATATTATATTCATTGTCATCTATAAAATAAGCTTGTTTAATGGTAGTTTTTTCAAATTCTATAATTGATATATTAATACTATTTTCATTTGTAGAACCTTCATATATTCCTCCAGCAGTTGTGACACCAAGAAATATAATATCTCTATTTTTATTTTTAATTATAGACTGTATATTTTTTACTTCAGATTCTAAGACCAATCCAGTAAAAATTTGAATTAATGTTTGTTTAGGATCTAAATGGGATATATTTAAATTTTTATCTAAATCATCAATACTTAGATAATTAATATTTGAAACTTTGATAACAAAACTCCTTCTAGTTTGTTGGTAACAGCTGAACACAAATAATCTTTTTGTTATTTGTTTTTTCATAAATTTAATGAATAACCAATTATTAATTTTAATTATATATTATTTCTCTTTAAAATATCTATTTGTCAATTAACACACACTTAACAGATTTTTGATAAAATCCTATCTATTTGAAATAAGGATAAATTATCACAACACTATCAAAACAATTTATAGCTTTTTATTTTGTTATTGTAAGCTTGTTTATAGCTGTTGGTGTGCATAGTTTATTGCCTCATACTATAACAGATATAAAAAGTTTTATTGCTGTTACAACTTTACCTGCATTTAGTTTTTCAAATAGATATTTTGAAAATAGATATTATCAATATAGTGATTATAGATATAGTGTTCATCCAGATATGAAACCAATAAACCATATGGATTATGTATATGCTAAACAGTAGTTTTTTTAATTTTCTTACATTAAATCTTATTAAGTCAAAAACAAAACATTTTGCAATATTTATTATTTCTATTTTGATTGTATTTGTATTAAGCAGTGTATTGTTTGTATCAAAATCATTACAACACACTATGATGCAAACACTTGATAAACAAGCTGATTTTGTGGTACAAAAAATGCGTGGAGGAAAAACTGTAGATACCCCACAGGAATGGGAAAATGAGTTTATAACAATAGATGGAGTAACAGCTTCCAATGCAAGAGTATATGGACAATATTGGTATGAACCTGATGAAAAATATTTTACTATAGTTGGTATTGATATATTTGAAGATAATATTGTAAAACAACTAAATAAACTTATAAAAGATGTAGATATAAAAAAATTCACATCAAAGCCCTATATGATTGTAGGAAGTGGAGTAAAAGATTTTTTGGCAAAATATCACTATTTTGATGAATATAATTTTAGAACACCAAGTAGAGCGATTCAAAAAGTGTATATTTATGATGTTTTACCAAAAGATATTAATATTTTAGGAAATGATACTATTTTGATGCCAATTGATTTGGCTAAAAAAATTTTAGGTATAGATGATGATAAATCAACAGATATTGCTCTTAGTGTACCAAATAAGCTTGAAAGAGAAAATATCAAAACAAAATTGATTTTAAAACATTTTGATTCAAGAATTATTTTAAAACAGGATATTCAAAAAGCTTATGAAAATATGTTTAATTACAAAGGTGGGTTGTTTTTGGTTCTTTATATGATTGTGCTTCTTACTTTTATTTTGATTTTGTATCAAAGATATACAATAGCTAGATCAAGCGACAAAAAAGAGATAGGGATACTTCGTTCTATTGGTTGGAGTATCAAAGATGTTTTATATCTAAAAGTGTTGGAAAATTTACTTATTGCAAGTAGTGCTTTTATGATTGGAGTTGTTTTTGCATATATTTATGTTTTTATTTTTAATGCACCTTTTTTAAGTGATATTTTCTTTGGTTTTAACAATATCCAAAATGATGTTCAATATGTTCCATATATCCCTTTTGGTTTAATATTTACTCTGTTTTTCTTTTTTGTGGTACCTTTTATTAGTGCTGTATTGATACCTGTATGGAAAATTGCTATTGTTGATCCTTTGGAGGCTATGAGATGATAAAAATAGAACATCTAAATAAAATATACAATCCAAATAAGCAAAATCAATTTCATGCACTAAAAGATATAAATCTTGAAGTAAAAAAGGGTGAACTACTTATTTTAAAAGGGGTAAGTGGAAGTGGAAAATCTACACTTTTATCTATAATTTCAACTTTAAGTAAGCCTACAGATGGGATATTACTTGTTGATAACCAACAAGTTGCAAGGATGAGTGATTATCACACTTCACTATTTAGAACAAATCATATAGGATTTGTTGCACAGTCATTTAATCTTTTTGAATCATTAAGTGTTGAGCAAAATGTAACACTTCCTTTAATACCTTTAAATTTATCTTTAAAAAGTATAGAACAAAAAGTAAGCAAAGCGATGAAATTAGCAAATATTGAGCATAAAACTACTCAAACAGTTGATCTTCTGTCTGGTGGAGAGAAACAAAGGTGTGCAATAGCAAGAGCTTTGGTAAATGATCCACAGCTTATTTTATGTGATGAACCAACAGCTAATTTAGATAAACAAAATTCATTAAAATTTTTACAAATTATAAAAGATTTAAATGCTTTGGGCAAAACTATTATTGTAGCTACACATGATAGTTTGTTTGATAATTTAGATTTAAAACATAGATTAGTTTATATAGAAGATGGAAGAATAGTTGCATAATATACTTTTTTCAAACAATGTAATAGTATTTTTATTTATAGAAACAATTATATTGTGTCTGCAGTTTATCGCTTTTTTATTAAGTATCAAAATTATAAGATTTTGGGATTTTAAATCTCATAGTGCTACACAGTACAAACTGGAAAAACAAGCATATTTGGTGATACTGATTATATTTTTTTCAATTATTGTAAAAATATTTATGCTTCCATATTTTGCATTTAGTTTGGATAAATTATCTACTATTGTCCCTGGAGCTATGTGTGCTGCTGGAGTTATTACTGCTAACGATTATGGGCAGTATTTACTTGTATTAAAAATTGCGATTTTATTTTTTATGGGTATTTGGCTTATTTTAAATTCACTTGATATTAAAGCAAAAGATTATCCATACTTTAAGATAAAAACATCACTTTTTATTGGAATATTTATAGCTATATTTGTTGAATATTGTTTGGATATTTTATATTATACAAATATTAGTACAGATTCATTGGTAAGTTGCTGTAGTACCATATATGGTGCAGTTCAAGGAACTGGTTTGCCTTTTAATTTGGATATAACCAAACTTTTGGTTCTATTTTATCTTTTGTATATGTTAATAATAGTTGCAAATATTCAAAAACTTGAGTTTTTAAGTGCATTTGCAAGTGGTTTTTTTATCTATATAGCTTATTTTTGTGTAGTTTATTTTTTTGGTACTTATATTTATGAATTACCAACACATAAATGTCCGTTTTGTATGCTTCAAAGTGATTATTATTATGTTGGATATTTTATTTGGGCAAATCTTTTTTTGGGTGTATTTTTTGCAATTGCGAGTTTTGTTTTAAAACTTATATTAAAAAAGAAGCAAGATAAACTATTGCTATATAGTACGATATTTACTACTATATTTGTAATTATTTGTAGTTTTTATGTAGGACGATATTATTTTATAAATGGAGTTTTTTTATGATTGGAAGAATTATAACTTTGGTGATTGTACTTGCAGTTATGACTGTATTGTTTTTATCTATGTCAACAGCACAAAAAATGACTGTAGTGGTACATAATAACACTTCAAAACAACCTGTTGATATAGTGCTTAATCATTTTCAAGACAGTGACTGTGGTATGCCCCTTGAGGATATAAATTATGCTTCTCAAGCTATCTCTGAAAAAGGGAATACATGGTTTTTCCATGATCATGGTGGTTTGGCTCATTGGATGCAAGATAAGAAGTTTAAAGATAAATTGGTTATTTGGGTATGGGCAAAAGATACACAAAAATGGATAGATGGAAGAAAAGCCTGGTATAGTACAACAGAAGATACACCTATGTCTTATGGTTTTGGTGCTTATGAGTATAAAAAAGATGGGATGATAAGTTTTGATGAGATGTATCTAAGAGTATTACGAGAGCAAACTATGGCAAATCCATATTACAAAGGGCAACAATAATGGAATCAATTAATATTATATCAATTATTACAATAGCATTTTTAGGTTCATTTGGGCATTGTATAGGGATGTGTGGAGGTATTGTTGTAGCATATTCAAGTACCAAAATTGATTCAGTTTGGAGTAAATCTACTCAAGCTGTAGCACATTTGTTGTATTCATTTGGAAGAATTACCACTTATGCACTTATGGGTGCTGTTTTTGGGCTTATTGGAGGAGTGGCTACATTTAATAATATCGCAAATGGAACATTGCTTATAATTGCAGGTATTGTTATGATATTAGCTGGATTATCATTGATTGGTAAGATT
>Ga0256843_1000172_pt1 | contig 57584 bp, 63 predicted proteins | sample AlvinellametaG_FD_191572 | JGI IMG/M metagenome (GOLD analysis project Ga0256843, IMG submission 191572) | Pompeii worm associated microbial communities from hydrothermal vent at the East Pacific Rise, Pacific Ocean - Alvinella | ecosystem: Host-associated > Annelida > Integument > Unclassified ...
TTGCCTAAAAAATGTCATAAAAAAGATTATAATTCCATCACTTACAAAAAATGGAGTTATTATCTATCATGGAACTTTTGCAAAAAGCGTTTGAAGCACGCAGTAAAAAACTCAACAAAATTGAAAAACTCAAAGCACTAAAATCCCCACAAGAAGCTTTTGAAAAGCTTGAAGAGTATGCACAAAACGGTTATGCTTCCATCCCAGATGAGGACAAATCGTACTTTCTTAAGTGTTTTGGGATCTACGACAGAGCTGCGACACCTGAGCGTTTTATGTTAAAGCTTCGTATACCAGGTGGATATCTTAGTGCTCAACAAGCACAGGTTATCGCAGAGTGTGCACAAGAGTTTGGACAAGACTATATAGATCTTACTACACGAGCACAGTGTGAACTGCGATACCTTCGCATAGAAGATCTCCCAACCATCATCAAACGTCTCAAAGCAGTAGGGGTAGATGCATACCAAACAGGTGTAGACAATATCCGTGGCATTATGGCTGATCCTTTTGATGATCGTGCATTTGACAATGTGCTTCCATCATTTCATATCCTCAAAAAGATGCAAGAGATCTTTTTGTACAACCATGAGTGGATCTCAGCACTTCCTCGCAAGTTTAACACAGCTATCACTGGCAATCTTACCAACAGATGTAACGCTTTTTGTCATGATGCTTCATTTGTTCTAGCCCAAAAAGATGGACGCTATGGATACAACTTGTATCTAGGTGGTCGTGTTGGTGTTGTAGGTAAAAGTGCAGATATCTTTTTGGAAAACGAAGATGAGGTTTTAGCTGCTTTTGGCGCTATTATTGAGATCTTTAAAGAGTTCGGATTTCGAGACAACAGAAACAAAAACCGTCTTCATTTTCTTATAGAAGCTGTAGGTATGCAAACCATAGCAGATGCCATAAGAACCAAAGCTTCCATAGAGTTCGCAACAGCTGGTATTACGATGACCAAGCTCGATGCGTATGAAGCAGATCAGGGAAAAGTGCAGTTGCGTGATGGTTCATTTGGTGTGCATGTGGTTGTACCTTCTGGGATTTTTAGTGGTTCAGCTATGCAAAATGTTGCTCATCTTGCACAAACCTATGGAGATGCTCAGATACGTTTAGATATGGAACAGTCTATTTATATTATGGGGGTGCAAGATCCATCCTCACTACTAAAAGAACCATTTTTTCAAGAGTACAAGCATGTAAGTAGCCCATATTTTAACCATCTCATTGCGTGTGCAGGAACACAACATTGCCCATTTGGAGTGATAGAAAATAAAAATGACGCCATAGAGATGGCACGTTATCTTGAACAAAAAGTACCTTTACAAGAGGGGCGTTTACGTATGTATTGGTCTGCGTGTGTGAAAGGGTGTGGTATCCATGGACTTGCAGATATAGGGTTTGAAGGCTGTAAGGCAAAAGTAGATGGTATCAGTGGTAGTGGGGTAAATATCTATCTTGGGGGTAAACTTACATCTGAAGATGGTGCATCTGAGGGGCGTACTATCATCAAAGGTGCACCTTTAGAGTATGCAAAATACTACATAGAGTCTTTAGCCTTAGAGTATAAGCGTTTATCTAAACCCTCTGAGAGTTTTGAGGCATTTAACAAGAGGGTACTTTCACAGTATACTCATGCGTATATTGGCTTTGTAGCGATACTTCAAGCATATATGAGAGCAAAAAACATAGAGGTGACATTTGGGTTTGAAACCAAGGTTCGTACAGGGAAAAACGAAGAGTTTGAAGTGTTTGAGTTAGGGCGTAAACTCTACTACCGTTTCAGTAAGCAAGAGGCATATACAGCGTATGATCGTTTTACAAATGTAAACAAAAGGGAAAAACCACAAAACATCAAAAAACTAGTACCAAATATAGATGATAATATCGCCTGGATCATAGATATGATCTTAGATCCAAATGAGAACAAACGAGCAGTTGTATTTTCAGAACTGATCCCATTTATCCTGTTGTACTCAAAAGAGTAAAACAACAAAACTGATGGTATAATAATTAAAAACGGATATACCATAATGAAAATACGACGTCTTTATGCTCCTTGGGAGCGTTTATTCTCTAAAATAGCGACACCGTTTGAACATTTTTTACATGCTCAAACAACAACAGGGTTTGTCTTGATGTTTATGACACTTGTAGCACTTATCATCGCAAACTCTCCACTATATGAAACATATGAACATATTATCCATATGACTATTGAGTTTAATGTTGGTTCATGGAAACTCAGCCACTCTCTTCACCATTGGATAAATGACGGTCTTATGGCAATCTTTTTCTTTATGGTTGGTCTGGAGATAAAAAGGGAGATCCTCGTAGGTGAACTCTCAAATCTCAAAGTAGCACTTTTACCCATCCTTAGTGCCATAGGTGGGATGGTACTTCCTGCACTTATCTATGCTTGGTTCAATCACAATACACCTTATGCAAATGGCTGGGGTATCCCAATGGCAACTGATATTGCCTTTGCTATCTCTGCATTGGTGCTTCTTGGTAAACGGGTCTCACCTGCACTTGTAACTTTTTTGGTAGCTCTTGCCATAGTAGATGATCTTGGTGCTGTTGTTGTGATCGCACTTTTTTATACACAACAAATAGCAACTACCCCTTTGATCCTTGCAGGAGTTGTTTTTGGTATGATGATTATCATGAACCGTTTGGGTATTCGTGCAGTACTTCCGTATATCTTAATGGGAATGGTATTGTGGTTTTTTATGCTCGAATCAGGCGTACACGCAACCATCGCTGGTGTCTTGGCTGCATTAACGATCCCATCACGTCCTAAGATAGTTCCTGTCGCTTTTGACGAAGAAGCACAGCAAATCCTTGATGAGTATAAACACTATCCTGTAGCGACAGATCATGTTATGCATGAGAAACAAAAAGCACTTTTGCAAAAACTAAAAGAAAAAGTTGATGATGTTCTCTCTCCAGCATTGCGACTTGAAAATAGTTTGCATCTTCCTGTTGGACTCCTTATTATCCCTGTTTTTGCGTTGGCAAATGCAGCGATTGTCATAGATTTTGGTTCTGTGGCACAAGCACTTTCATCCTCTGTTGCACTTGGTGTTGTAAGTGGTCTACTTCTTGGTAAGATGGTAGGGATTGCAGGAGTTGCTTATGTAGCTATTAAGATGAAAATAGCACAGCTTCCACAGGGTGCATCTATGCAACAGCTCATTGGTGTAGGAGCTTTGGGTGGCATCGGTTTTACCATGAGTATCTTTGTTTCAGATCTCGCATTTTTAGGGGATGAACACGCCATCTTTGAAGCAAAAATCGGGATTTTACTCGCCTCACTTATTGCTGGGATATTTGGATATGTATGGCTTCGTTTCACAGGGGAACGATCGTAGCACCTTGATACTCAAAACACAACTCTTGTGGAAGCTCTTTATAAAGTAAAGGGCTGTCAAGATCAACAAACTTGACAACATCACGATATTCAAAAGCTAAAACTAACGCAGCTTCTATCGAGATGGGTCCCTCAAGCATAGATCCCAACATACACACTACACCGTTGATGCGTGCATATTCCAAGATCTCTTTTGCTTTGGTATATCCTCCACATTTCATCAGTTTGATATTTATCATATCAGCATAACCACCCTCAATCACTCTCTTGGCATCATCAAGTTGAAAAACACTCTCATCAGCAAGTATCGGGATGGTAGAGGTTTGTGTGATCGTTCGTAAATCATGAAGCGCATTAGCTGCTACAGGTTGTTCAATGAGAGCGATATTTTTATATTCTTGTACAGATTCCACATATACAAGAGCATTGTGAAGATCCCATGCCTGATTTGCATCGATTAAGAATGTAGCATCAGGTAGTGCCTTGCAAAGTGCGTGAGTGGTTGTGATGGCGTGTTGTATATCTTGGGCAAGTTTTATTTTTAAAAACTTTATCCCTTGCGTGTATGCTTGGGTTGCTTTGTGAACCATTGTATCTGTTTGAGCAAAAGATATAGTAATATCAGTTTGGATCGTCTGTGTTGCGTGTTTAGATAACAGTTTTGGTTGTGAAAGTGCTATATCAATGGCAGCTTTTGCACTAGATCCCAGTGAAGAGTTATGCAATAGTCTATAGGCACTTTGTTGTGTGTTATCTATAAGTTGTGTAGTGATTGAACAGATCCCATCTTCAATGCTTTTAAGATCTTCTCCAGTTATTGCCTTGGTAGCAGGAGCTTCACCATAGCTATATGAGCCATCATCATACATAATCATTACCCGTATAAACTCAACATTTTCAACACGTCGAAGTGCTGTTACAAAGGGTGTTTTAAGAGGGATACTTTTGCGTGTTGTTGTTATATTTACAATATGTTTCATGGCAGATACTCCAGTAAAATAGTTCCAACAAGTAAACCACCAAAAGTCCCTATGATATATCCTATGATCGCCATAAGTACACCAACACCAACAAGACGCTTGTCGTATGTTGCTGCTAAGAGTGGAGCAGATGCCGCACCTCCAATGTTGCTCAATGATGCAACAGCGATGCTAAAATAATCAAGTTTGAGTATTTTTGCACCAAGGAGCATAAAAAAAGCATGAAGCATTAAGATGCACCCTCCAGCAATGACATATGTTGTCATAGAAGAAAAATCTGTAATTATCGCTTGTGAGCCAATAAGTGCGATAATGAGATAGAGCATTGTCGTAGCGATCTCTTGTGTCCCTGCGATATATCGTAAAGGTGTAAAAGATCCCATAATCCCAAGAAGTGTTGCTGTGATGATCGTTGTTGTTGTCGTATTGATAAGTGTGATATGGTGTGCAACTGTTTGACTAAGGAGTGAGATACCAAGTGCTAACACAACAATAACCCAATATTTTTTTGCTCCAATAGTACATGCACAACCAACACTGTTGAGTTGTGCTATATACTCATCAGCTTGAGTAAAACGGTTAAAAACAGAGGCAAAAGGGATCAAAAATAGTAATAACATAACCCAAAGAGTATAGTTGATACTATCAACGATCAAAGCATAACTTAAACTACTTTCTGAAACTCCCAATGCACTAGCAACAGCGATCATATTGGCAGTGCCACCCATCCAGCTTCCAGCTAAAGCTCCAAAGGCACCTTTAATGTTTTGTGGAAAATCAAAGAGTGCAACAACACTTACAAATGATACTATAAGTGATACCACAGCCAACACATATGCACTAAGAAGTTTCTTTCCAAGGAGTATGAAGTGTCGTAAATCTACTTGTAGCAAAAGTAAAAAAAGCATAGCAGGAAGAAGATTGCCTTTTGTTGTGGTATAGATCTGTTTGATCTCTTGCGTGTGGGCAAAAAAACCGTTTGAGCCTAAAAACATACTTATACCATAGATCATAACAACAGCAGGAATCCATCTAAAGAGTTTGAGTTGTGTTTTTGTCTCAAAAAGATATAGTAGTGTTGCAAGAAGTGCAAGGGTAAAAAGGTATGTAATAGGGTTTGTTATCATAAAAGCTCTTTGTGATTTTTCTTATTTGGAAAATAATTGTATCATATTATAAAGGAGTCTGTATGCGATATCTATTTCCATTGCTGTTTTTAGCAACAGCTGGGTATGCTTTGAGTATGCCTGTAGAACCAAAAGAGAGTACACTTGTTGTATACAATAACAACATAGGTCTTGTTGAAGAAAAAAAGATGCTTCATATCACACCACGTGATACAACTATTGTTTATCCCGATGTAGCATCTTCTATCATTACAAATTCGGTATCATTAACATTACCACAAGGTGTTACGTTGTATTCACAACAGTACCGTTATGATAAACTCACACAAAAAAAACTATTACAAGCGTTTATCGGAAAAAAAGTTTCTTATAAAGATACAAGTGTCAAACTCTTGGCACTCGATGGGTCAAAAGCGATTGTACGTACACAAAAAGGTACTATTATAACAATAGCAACTGCTGATATAGTTGTAGATGCGTTACCAAAAGAGTTACTGTTACGACCATCTTTAGTATGGAACATTAACAGTTCTATTAGAAAAAGAATGGATGTTACACTCGATTATCTTATTCAAAATATTCGATGGAACAGTGATTATGTAGTGCAACTACATAAAAACAGTGCTGATTTGACAGGGTGGGTTACTGTACAAAACAACAGTGGTAAAGCATTTCGTAACACGCAACTCTATCTAGTAGCAGGAGATGTAAATCGTGCACAATCGCCTCGACCTATTATGTATAGAAAAAGTGGAGTCGTCTTAGAGAGTGCTCCAGCAGTAGAACAAACAGCACAAGAGGGGTATCATATCTACCATATCCCTTTTAATGTTACATTGTTAGATAAGGAAAACACGCAAATTAAATTTCTTACAAAAAAAGATCTACCAGTTAGTCGTTTATATAGTGCACGTCTTGATAATCCTATATATCTAAGATCTCAAAGCAAACGCTCTGTTACACAATACATCACCTTTAAAGGTATCGATGTTCCTTTACCAAAAGGGGTGGTACGAACATATAGTGCTATGAAAAAAACCTCTTTATTGGTTGGGCAAAGTCGTATAGCACATACACCAAAAAATACGCCAATTAAGCTAAAACTTGGAACAAACTTTGATCTTAAAGTGGTACAAACGCCACTAAAACATGAAAAAAACAGTAGTTTTTATTATGCAGATGTTCGCTATAGCGTGCAAAACCATAGTGATAAAGCAAAAAAAGTGACACTTCTTGTCCCTTTTAATATCAACAAAGGAAGCAGTGTTCATACCGACAGAAGTTATACAATGGTACAAGGAAATCTTGTGCAGTTTGTAGTTGATGTAAGTGCAAACTCATCTGTGAGTTTTGATGTGCATTACCAAAGTGCAAAATAAAGGGTATCCGTGGCAAAATATATACTTTTAGATACAGAAACAACAGGAACACAAGAAGAAGATAAGATTATTCAACTAGGATTTATTGTTTTAGGTGGTGCAGAAGTTGAGGTGCATAATGAATTTTGTAGCACTGATGAGCCTATTAAATTTCCTGCTATGGAAGTGCATGGGATCACACCGGAGATGATAGATGGAAAACCTGCGTGTAAGCAAACTCAAGCCTATGTGCGACTTGAAGAACTAAACACGCAAGAGAACTATATGATTATCCATAATGCCCCTTTTGATATAGGGATGTTACAAAAAGAGGGCTTTGAACTCAAGATGCAACTTATCGATACATTGCGTGTTGCAAAACATATTTATGAAGATGAACAAGCACATAGACTTCAGTATTTTCGTTATAAAATGGGATTATACAAAGTTGAACAACAAGAAGCCGATCGACTTGGTATTGTTGTAAAGGCACATGATGCTATTGGGGATGTGCTTGTATTAAAACTTTTTTTAACTGAACTAAAAAAAGAGGTTCAAAAATGTTATCCTGATGAAAATCCAGTCCAAAAGATGGTGGAGCTAACACAAAAACCAATACTGATAAAAACGTTCCGTTTTGGAAAACATAAAGATAAAACGCTTCAAGAGGTAGCACAACAAGATCCTGGGTATTTGCGTTGGATGTTAAACTCTATGGATAATCTTGATGAAGATATGCGTTATTCTATTAACTATTATTTAGATACTATTTGATAAAAAGAAGGGAGATAATTATGAAATATATATTTTTAGCATTGATTGCAATGATAAGTGTTAGTGGATGTAGTAGTAAAAAAGCGAAACTCTCACCACAAGAGTATCAACGTGCACAGACACAAAATGATTCAGCTATGAATCGACTCGATAAAGAGTGATATAAACAGAAAATATTTCTGTTTATATCCACATTGAAGAGTTTATTATAACTCTTCTGCGTGTTTAGCAAGATACTCAGCAACACCTTTAGCGTCAGCTTTCATACCCTCATCACCTTTGTTCCATCCAGCAGGACACACTTCACCATGCTCATCAGTAAACTGTTGTGCATCGATCATACGTAACATCTCATCAACATTTCTACCAAGTGGTAAGTCATTAATAACTGCGTGTCTGATGATACCTTTGTCATCGATAAGGAATGAACCACGAAGTGCTACTTCATCGTTGAAAAGTACATCATAATCACGTGCAATATTTTTAGAAAGGTCAGCTACAAGTGGAAAATTGATACGACCAATACCACCTTCATTTACTGGAGTTTCTCTCCATGCAAAGTGAGAAAATTGGCTATCTACAGAGATACCAACAACATTGACACCTCTTTCTTGAAACTCATTGTATCTATGAGAAAACGCGATAATCTCTGATGGACAAACAAAAGTAAAGTCTAGTGGGTAAAAGAATACAACTGTACCTTTTGCACCAAAGTTTTCACTGAGTTTGAAGTTTTCATCGATTGTTCCATCTGCTAAAACAGCTTTTGCTGTAAAATCTGGAGCTGGTTTTGTTACTAACATAATATATGTCCTTATTTGAATTTTAATGGAGAAATTTTATCCTAAAAAGTTTAAGAAAGTTCTGAATAGAATCTGAAAAATTTAAATGTTAAAGAAAAGTTTTATATTTTTGGTTATAATTGCGCCGATTTATGAAGCTTGACTTTGTATTTCAATAAGGAAAATCGATGACGGAAGAAAAAAACACTCAAAAAGAGTATATATTTACTTCAGAGTCTGTAACAGAAGGGCATCCTGATAAGATGGCAGATCAGATCAGTGATGCAATTTTGGATTATATTATTGAAAATGATAAAAATGCCAGAGTTGCGTGTGAAACTCTTGTATCGAATGGTTTTTGTGTAATAGCAGGCGAACTGAAGACAACGGCGTATGCCCCAATGCAAGAGATTGCTAGAGAGGTTGTTCAGAGTATCGGCTATACTGATGCAACATACGGTTTTGATTACCGTTCAGCAGCAGTGTTAAATGGAATAGGGGAACAATCACCCGATATAAACCAAGGTGTAGATCAAGCTAGTGGTGAAACAGGAGCTGGAGATCAAGGACTAATGTTTGGATATGCATGTCGTGAAACAGATGTGTTGATGCCACTGCCTATCCATTTGGCACACCAGCTTACACGCCGTTTGGCACAAGTAAGAAAAGATGGAACGATCCCATATCTTCGCCCAGATGGAAAAGCACAAATCAGTGTGAAGTATGTAGATGATAAACCAGTTGCAGTTGAGACTGTTGTTATCTCAACACAACACGCTCCTGAAGTTTCTCAAGAACAGATCCATAAAGATGTGATCGAAGAGGTTATCAAAGCAGTAATCCCAGCAGATATGATGAGTGCAGATACTGTTTTTCATATCAACCCTACAGGAAAGTTTGTAATTGGTGGTCCACAAGGTGATGCAGGTCTTACTGGGCGTAAGATCATTGTAGATACTTATGGGGGAAGTTGTCCACATGGTGGTGGAGCATTTAGTGGAAAAGATCCAACCAAAGTGGATCGATCAGCTGCATATGCTGCACGTTGGGTTGCGAAAAATCTTGTAGCATCTGGTGTATGTGATAGAGCGACTATACAAATAGCATACGCGATTGGTGTTGTACAACCAGTTTCTATTATGGTAGATACACATGGCACAGCTTCTATAGATGAAGCAAAAATTGAAGCATGTGTAAAAGAGGTGTTTGATCTTTCCCCTGCAGGAATTATCAAATCACTAGATCTGTTACGCCCTATATATAGAAAAACAGCTGCTTATGGTCACTTCGGAAGAGAAGAGGATGGATTTAGCTGGGAAAAAACTAACAAAGTAGACGAAATAAAGGCGTATTTAGGGCTCTAAAGAGTTTGAGAAAATGTAACAATATGTGCATTTTCTCGTTTATTGAAGAATTTTTAGCTACATTTAAAAATCTTCATTGTATAGTTACTTTTATCAAAAATTAGGAGAATGAAATGGCAGTATTAATTACAGATACATGTATTAATTGTGGTGCTTGTATTGACGAGTGTCCAGTAGAAGCAATCGTTGATGAGGATGATAATCCAACAGGTGAGGAGATCTACTACGTATACGCTGATAAATGTGTAGAGTGTGTTGGTCACCATGACGAACCTGCGTGTGCTACTGCGTGTCCTACTGAAGGATGTATTGTATGGACTGAAGTTGGTGAGTCTCCAGAACACCGTGATGATATCACAGATGAGCAACGTGCAAACCACGAGCCAGTTGTAGAATAAGCACTTTTTTTCAAACACCCATATTTTTGGGTGTTTTCTTATAATTTCCCCAAAAAATCACAAAATTTCAACAAAAAACTTTTTTTAAACTAAAAAATATCTTTTTTTCGATATAATCCCACCCTAATTTTATATTTTCAGAGGAGATTTGATGGAACGTACACTATCAATAATCAAGCCAGATGCAGTTGCAAAAGGTGTTATAGGCAAAATTTTAGATCGTTTTGAAAGCAATGGTCTTCGTATCGCTGCTACTAAAAAGATTCAACTTTCACGTGCAGATGCAGAAGCATTTTATGCAGTACATAAAGAGCGTCCTTTCTTCAACGATCTAGTTGATTTTATGATCAGTGGTCCAGTTGTAGTTTCAGTTTTAGAGGGTGAAAACGCAATGAAAAAAAATCGTGACCTTATGGGTGCAACAAACCCTAAAGAAGCAGAAGCTGGTACAATCCGTGCAGATTTCGCTGAAAATATTGATGCTAATGCAGTTCACGGAAGTGACTCTTTAGAAAATGCAGCTATCGAGATAGCATTCTTTTTCTCAGAAAGAGAAATTTCGTAAGTATCACTATAATGAAAGTGATGCTTAGAAAAGTAACAAAGACACCGTTAGATTTTGAACTAAAATCTGATGAAATAACTTTTAAAGGTTATTTGCAGTACCATCATGACAGATTGATTTTGTTAGATGGTAGACTGAGTGGCTTTGTTCAGACTCCTTGTGACCTATGTGCGCAGGAGTTTAACCTTCACGTTGATGAAGAGATACAACTTTTTATCAGTGATGGTGTTTTTAAAGATGAAGGCAATGTTGAGTTAGATGTTGTGGAATCTTTAGATGGAAACATCAACCTAGATGAGCTTCTTCATTCAGAGATTGAGCTTGTTAAAAGTGACTATCATCGATGCGAATCGTGTCACGATATAGAGGAACTAGAGTTTTAGCCCTCTTTTAAATTTTAAATAAACAAAAGGAATGAGATTATGGCAGTACCTAAGAGAAGAGTATCACACTCACGTTCAGCAAAAAGAAGAACACATTACAAAATTTCTTTAGCACGTCCAGTAAAAGACAAAGACGGAACATACAGATTACCACACCATATCAACCCAACAACTGGTGAGTATAAAGCGTAAGTATGGTAAAGATTGCTATTGATGCAATGGGTGGGGACTTTGGTCCCGAGCCAATTGTAAAGGGATGTTTAAAAGCACTAAAGAAAAAACAGTTTACTCCAATATTGGTAGGTAAAAAAGATGAAATTTTACCTCTGTTACCAAAAAGTTATAGAGATAAGATTTTAATTGTTGAAGCAGATGATGTCATTGCGATGAGTGATGCTGCAACAGATGCTGTAAAACGCAAAGAATCAACAATTTACAAAGCTGTTGATCTCGTAAAAGATGGTGAAGCTGATGGTGTTGTAAGTGCTGGGCATAGTGGTGCTACTATGACACTTGCAACACTTCGTCTTGGTCGTTTAAAAGGTGTTTCACGTCCTGCATTAGTTACATTAATGCCAACAAAAACAGGTCGCCGTTCTGTGGTACTTGATGTTGGTGCAAATGTTGATTCAAAACCAGAACATCTGGCACAGTTTGCTGTAATGGGTGGATGTTACGCTGAAGATGTATTAGGTATCAAAGAACCAAGCATTGGTCTTTTGGCAAATGGTGAAGAAGATTCTAAAGGGAATGAACTCACAAAAGCTGCTTTTAAACTTTTACAAGGGTATAGAGGCTTTAAAGGAAACGTTGAAGGTGGTGATATTTTTAACGGTTCGTGTGATGTTATTACATGTGATGGATTTGTTGGAAATCTTGTTCTTAAAACGAGTGAAGGGGTTGCATCAACTATTTCACAGCTTATTAAAGACTATATAAGAAAATCACCAGTTGCTATCACAGGGGCACTTTTAATGAGAAAAGTATTTAAGCTCCTTAAAAAAGAGATAGATTATGCTGAAGTTGGTGGTGCACCACTTATTGGTATTAAAGGGTGTGCTATAGTATCACATGGAAAAAGTAATGCAAAAGCGATAGAGAATGCTATCTATCAAGCGATTGCTTATGTAGATACAGGTGTTAACGAGCATATTGTTAACAGATTAGCTGAGTTAAAACAAAAGGAAGACTAATATGCCATACGCTGCTTTTCGCTCTATTGGAGCTTATGTACCTGAAAAAATTTTAACAAATGAAGATCTCTCAAAAATGGTAGATACATCTGATGAGTGGATAACAAAGCGTACAGGTATAAAAGAGCGTCATATTGCATCAGATGATCAGTTTACATCTGATTTAGGTGTTGAGGCAGCTAAAAAAGCTCTTGAGCGTAGTGGATTAGAAAATGATGCTATCGATATGGTAGTGTGTGCAACAATTTCACCAGATTATTTTTGTATGCCTTCAACTGCAACTGTGATTGCAACGAAATTAGGTATCAAAGGTGCAACTGCATTTGATATTTCAGCAGCGTGTACAGGTTTTGTATATGCTCTTTCAATTGCTAAAGCATTTGTTGAATCTGGTATGAAAAAAAATGTACTTATTGTTGGTGCAGAAAAACTCTCAGCGATTACAGACTATACAGACAGAGGAACATGTATTTTATTTGGTGATGGTGCAGGTGCTGCTGTAATTAGTGCTACTGAGGATAAGAGTGAAGCTATTGTTGATGTTCACACTGGTGCTGATGGTGAGTATGCAGACCTTCTAATGACACCAAATGGTGGGAGTGGATCGGCTCATGATGCACTAGATGGTGAAGTTGCTGGAACATATATGCAGATGAAAGGGAATGAAACGTTTAAAGTAGCTGTAAAAACTTTAACAAAAGATGTAAAAGATATTTTAGAGCACAATAACATTAAAAGTGAAGATATTGAACATTTTATTCCTCATCAAGCTAATTACCGTATTATTAAAGCTGTTGGTGATGCACTCAAAATGACTGAAGATCAAGTTGTTTTAACTGTTCACAAATATGGTAATACATCAGGTGCTTCTATCCCAATGGCTATTAATGACTTATATGAAGCAGGAGAACTTAAAGCTGGTGAAATGATGCTTCTTGACGCTTTTGGTGGTGGTCTCACTTGGGGAAGTGCACTTGTCCCTTTTTCTCCAAAGAAATAATCTACACTAAACAAACAATCCATATTCTTAGCTCAACACGCAGTTGAGCACCCACTCCTTTTTTTTTGAAATTTTTTCCTATAGATAGATGCTAATGCTGTAAATATGGGCTTTGAGCTTTTAAATGTTTCAAAATGTTACAAAAAATACCATCTAACTTGTTCGATTTTATAGAACACTTGGTAAAAATACTCAAAAATAGCTCTTAAAAATGTTTCAAAAAGTTACATATCTTCTCTTTAATTGATAACAAAAAATAATTATTGTGTTTTTTGGTGCTGCTCTTAAATATAATGGTGACGTACTATATTGAATTTAAGGAATAAAAATGGGTTATGAGAGACCAAATTTTAAAGAGAAATATGATAATTTTATAGGAGGAGAATGGGTTGCACCAGTTGATGGAAAGTATTTTGAAAATTTTTCACCAATAGATAATAAACTTATTGCAAAAGTAGCACAGTCAAATACAAAAGATATTGATGTAGCAGTTGAAGCAGGGTATAAAGCGTTTGAAACTTGGGGGAAAACTTCTGCAACAGAGCGTAGTGTTGTTTTAAATAAAATAGCTGATAAAATCGAAGAGAATCTTGAACTTTTAGCAACAGCAGAAACATGGGATAATGGAAAACCTATCCGTGAGACAATCAATGCAGATTTACCATTAACAATCGATCATTTTAGATACTTTGCAAGTGTTATTAGAAGTGAATCAGGAACGGTAACTGATCTTGATGCAAATACTGTATCACAAGAGATCCACGAACCACTTGGAGTTGTTGCACAAATTATCCCTTGGAACTTTCCATTACTTATGGCTGCATGGAAGATTGCACCTGCGATTGCTGCTGGAAACTGTGTTGTATTAAAAGCAGCAGAACAAACACCAGTTTCAATTATGATGATGATGGAAGTGATCCAAGATGTTGTACCAGCTGGTGTGATTAATATTGTCAATGGTTTTGGTCCTGAAGCAGGAAAACCACTTGCTACACATCCAGATATTAAAAAAGTTGGTTTTACAGGTGAGACAACAACAGGTAAGCTTATTATGCAATACGCATCTGAAAATCTTATCCCTGTAACACTTGAACTTGGTGGAAAATCACCAAATATTTTCTTTGAGAGTGTAATGGATAAAGATGATGAGTTCTTAGATAAAGCGATTGAGGGGCTTGTTCTATTTGCATTTAATCAAGGTGAAGTGTGTACATGTCCATCAAGAGCATTGATCCAAGAATCTATTTATGATAAGTTTATGGAAAAATGTTTAGCACGTATTGAAGCTATTAAACTTGGTAATCCGTTAGATCCTGAGACTATGATGGGTGCTCAAGCATCAAAAGATCAATATGAAAAAATCTTACACTATGTAAATATTGGAAAAGATGAAGGTGCTGAACTTTTAATAGGTGGTGAAGCATTTAACAACCCTGCTCATCCAGATGGATACTATATTAAACCAACTGTATTTAAAGGGAATAATAAAATGAGAATCTTCCAAGAGGAGATCTTTGGACCTGTATTGTCAGTTACAACATTTAAAGATGAGGATGAAGCATTACAGATCGCAAATGATACTATGTATGGACTTGGTGCTGGTGTTTGGACTCGTGATGTGCATCAAATGCAAAAAATGACAAGAGGGATAGAAGCTGGACGTGTTTGGGCAAACTGTTATCACCTATATCCATCACATGCTTCATTTGGTGGATACAAAAAATCTGGTATCGGACGAGAAACACATATGATGATGTTAAATGCGTACAGACATACGAAAAATGTCTTGACATCGTACGATAAAAATCCATTAGGATTCTTTTAATGGCAACAAAAAGAGTGAGTGCAACACCAAAAGCTTTGGAGATTATCGAAAAACTCAAACAAGAGCATGGTGAACTGATTTTTCACCAAAGTGGTGGATGTTGTGATGGTTCAGCACCTATGTGTTTTCCTAAAGGTGAATTTATGATAGGAAGCCGTGATGTGCGAGTTGGTGAGATTGGTGGGTGTGAATTTTTTATGGCACCAGATCAATTTGAATATGTGAAAAACACACATTTAACGATCGATATTACTGAAGGGAGAGGTTCAAGCTTTTCGCTTGAGATCCCTTTAGGATTACGTTTTATTGCGATATCAAGACTCTATACTCCTCAAGAGGAAGCAGATCTTGAGCCTATTGAATAAATACTAAATAAGCCCTTCAAGTGTATGCTTGGAGGCAATTTTTTCTAAAGCATTTTTTACATTCTCATAAAACAGTGTATTATCTGGTAGTATGAGATCTCCTTCACGCAACTTTTCACCCCACATTGGATTTGGAAAATAACTGTCATTCTCAAAACGTGCCATAACATGGATATGCACACGAGGGAGCATATTTGCAAAAGAAGCCATATTGATTTTTGTTGGGTTATAGTAGGTTTTCATCTCATATTCGATAGCGTCGTAGAATTCCCAGAGCAAAGAGCGTAACTCTTTTGGCATATCTCCGAGCTCTTTATATGGGTGATGTGTAAATATTTTGAGCCAAGGTATTTCACTTGACTCAATCTCTACATAAAAATGTTGATCTTGGTAGATGATACTAGCGTCTGTTCCCACGATAGCCACCACTTCTGTTTCTATCTCTGCTTGATCCACCAGAACGGCTACGGTTGCCTCTATATCCACCACGACCTCTACCTCGTGAGTTTCTGCCACCATCACGTCTTTTTGAAGCACGATCTAAAATAGCTTTGAGTTTATCAGCTGGAATACCGATGTTGTTTGGACCTTTAATATCTTGTTTATCTAAGATCATAGAGATGAGTTTAAACATAATTGTCTCCTCATCAATATCCTCTTTTAAACGATCAAGAACTTTGTGCGCTTCATCGTAGATCTTTTGATTTTCAATATTTTTTACAATATTTTCAACAGTTGTCTGACGAAGATCATTTTTACTAGGAACAAAAGCGTGTTCCATAGATGTACCAACTTTTTGTTTGATACGTTGAAGCTCTTTAAACTCTAAAGGTGTTAAAAGTGTAATAGCTTTCCCTTTTGTACCAGCACGTCCAGTTCTACCGATACGGTGAACATAACTCTCAGGATCAAAAGGGATATGGTAGTTAAATACATGGCTGATATTGTTTACATGGATACCACGAGCCGCAACATCTGTTGCAACAAGTACTTTTACAGAGTTGTTTTTAAACCCTTTGATAACAGTTTCACGTTGACGCTGTTCCATATCTCCGTGAAGACCATTTGCAAGGTATCCTGCATTACTTAGTACGTTTGAAAGTCTATCAACTTCTGATTTTGTTCTACAAAATACTACCGATTTTTTTGTATCTTCACTATCCATTAAACGGATAATAGCATCATCACGCTCATGTTCATCGATCACATAGTAGAGTTGTTCAATATCTGAGTTTGTTGTTTCACCTTTTGTAATAGAGATAAACTCAGGCTCTTGTAAAATTCTATTTGCCAATGTTTTGATCGGTTGTGGCATAGTTGCTGAGAAAAGAAGTGTTTGACGGTTTGTTGGAAGATATGAAAAGATCTCATTAATATCATCTAAAAATCCCATATCAAGCATCTCATCAGCTTCATCAAGTACTACCATACTTGGAGCAAAGTCATTAAGCATCCCTTTTTTGAGAATGTCAAGCATACGTCCTGGAGTTGCAACAACTACACTCGCACCACGACCAATGAGATCAAGTTGACGTTTGTATGAGCTACCACCATAAACTGTTACAGTTTTTACACCTAAGTTGCGTCCATATTTAAAAATCTCATCACTCACTTGAGTAGCGAGTTCACGTGTTGGTGTGATAACTAGTAGCTCAACTGAACCATCAAGTTTCATATTGTTTAGTGCCGGAAGGCTAAAAGCTGCAGTTTTACCAGTACCAGTGTGTGCTTGACCCACCATATCTTTTCCAGCAAGTATTACGGGAATTGCTTGCGCTTGGATAGGTGATGGTGTTGTAAAACCTGCTGATTTAATACTTTGAAGTAGTTGTGGTTTAAGTCCTAAACTCTCAAATGTGAGTATCTCTTGTGTTTGTGTGTTTTCTTGAGTTTGTGCATTTTCTTGCATCGAAATCCTTATGTATTGTGAAATATCAAGGAGATGACGCTTGCATGAACTTTTGAAAATCTAATCGAGGTCTATCAGGGCATCTTCCCCTTAAAATATTTGTGGAAGTATAGCTGAATATTCCTATGTTTTTACTAAACTTTTGAAATTGTATCGTTTTGTAAAGCAGTTTTTAGCTTTTAAGTTTGTTTGGTTATAATTTATGAAAAAAAGGTATATGATGAAAAGTTTGTTTATATTACTGATAAGCGTTTTTGTTTCTGGATTGTTTGCGCAATCAAAAGAGGCAGAATCAGTGTTGTTTAAAAATGTTGCGATTTTTGATGGCTCATCTACAAAACTGATACATGGTAAAGATGTCTTGGTTCGTGGTAATCTTATTGCAAAGATTGCACCAAATATCCAACCTGATACCAATACAACAGTTATTGATGCTCAAGGCAATATCCTTATGCCAGGTCTTATTGATGCACACACACATTTAATGGTTGTTGATGATTTTGAAACAGCTATCTACAAAGATGATCAAATGTATATCGGTGCACTGGCAACAGAAGCTGCAAAAAGGATGTTACTTAGAGGTTTTACAACAGTGAGAGATGCTGGTGGACCAGTAGAAGGATTAAAACGTGCAATAGATGCTGGTATTGTCCCTGGTCCTCGTATTTTGCCATCTAATGCTTTTATATCACAAACTGCCGGGCATGGTGATTTTAATACTGCTACAAGTTATCTTTCTCCACATTTTGCAGGTATTCCAGATAAAGCAGAGATTTACGGATGGGTTAAAATAGCTGATGGTGTACCAGAGGTGCAAAAAGCTGCTCGTGAGGTACTTCGCTCAGGAGCATCACAACTTAAAGTGATGGCAAGTGGTAGTATAACTGGTGCTCATGATCCACTAGATGCAACAGAGTATACCTATGAAGAGCTCAAAGCAATCGTTACAGAAGCACAACATTGGGGTACTTATGTGATGGTACATGCCTACTCTGATAGTGCTGTAAGAAATGCTATTAAAGCAGGAGTAAAATCAATAGAGCATGGACTTTTGGTACGACCTGAAACATTACAATTGATGAAGGACAAAGGTATTTGGCTTTCGACACAATGTATATCTTATTCTAAAGAAGCACATGAATTAGGGATTGATGGGACACCGATGGAGGTAAAATTCAACCAAGCAAAAAAAGGTGCTGAAAAAACATACGCATTAGCAAAAAAGTATGGACTTAAACTTGCATGGGGAACAGATACATTTGGTTCTTTAGAGTTACAAGCAACACAATCGGATGAATTTACAGCACGAGCAAAATATTTTACTCCTTATGAAATTTTACATCAAGTAACAGGTTTAAATGCAGAGCTTTTAGGTTTAAGTGGTAAACGACACCCATATCAAGATGGAGCACTTGGTGTTATTAAAGAGGGAGCATATGCTGATATTATTGTAGTGCGAGGTGATCCTTTAAAAGATATAAGCCTCTTAGCTCATCCTCAAAAAAATATTATCGTTATTATGAAAAATGGAAAAATATATAAAAATACGGTACATTAATGAAACAGATACAAACACTCTGTAGGTGTATTGTTTTAATTGCAGTTATGTTTGTATACTCGCTATATGCAGACAAAAGTTTTAATGAACGTTATTATGTATCTTCTGATTCTGTAACTGGGTTATTGAAAAAAGAGACGTCACTCTCTTTTGAACAGATGAAGCAGATGCTTAAACAAGAATACAATTTAGTGTTAGGTGCAGATTACCATTTTGTTTATTTTGGATCAAACAATGCAATGCAAGAAGCACATTCTAGTGGTGGTGTTATACGTTTTTTTGGAGAGTGGCAACTAGTTAATCCAAATACAAATAACAAAGGTTCACTGGTTTTTAAGGTAGAAAACCGTCATAAATTTAGCGATGTTGCACCATTTGATTTTGGTACTGCGATAGGGTATGCTGGATTATTACAATCTACGTATACCGATCAAGGGAATCGTCTTACAGTGTTGTATTGGAAACAAAACTATTTTGATGGTCGTTTAACAACATATACTGGTTTTTTAGATTCAACAGAGTATCTTGATATTTATTTGCTTATTAGTCCTTGGAACGCTTTTGGAAACTTAGTGTTTGCAACTGGTTCAGCAACAATTGCAGGGATGCCAGATGGAGCACTTGGCGTTATGGGAGCATATTGGTTAACTCAGAGGGCTTATATTGTTGGTAGTATTGTGGATGCTAATGGTGATCCAACAAAGCCAATGGATGGTTTTGATACTTTTTTCCATGATTTTGAAACATTGAAAACATGTGAAATTGGATGGACAACAGCAAAAGAACAACTTTTTTTTGATAATTTTCATATTACATTATGGCAGATTGATAAGAGAAAAATTGCACAAACATCACAAGGATATGGTGTAAGTTTTTCATTAACACACACAATAGATGCACAATGGTTTACATTTGTACGTGGTGGGTATGGACACAATGGGGGTGTTGTATTAAGACGATCTTTAAGTGCCGGTTTTGGACACTTTGGTTTTACTCCAGATGATATTTATGCCATAGGTGTCAATTGGGGAGAACCAAATGAAGAGATTTACGGGGAAAATCTTACAGACCAGTATACAGCAGAGATATTTTATCGTTATCAAATGAGTAAGCATATGCAAATAACACCAAGCATACAGTTGATAAAAGATCCAGCGTTATATCAAGAACAATCATATGCTCATGTTATTGGATTGCGTTTGGAAGCAACATTTTAAGTAGTTTGAATATGACTGAGTGTTTGTATATAATTTAGTGCATTTTGGTGAACAAATATAAGTTGATGCCATTGCTTTTTAGGTGCTATAAGAATAAGACTTTTGGGATTAGAAGAACGTGAAAGTGCAACATAAAATTGTGAAGGTGCAAATATTTCGTTTGTTTGGATAATCAGATTTTCTATACTCATCCCTTGTGATTTATGGATAGTTATTCCAAAGGCAAGTTTAATAGGAAACTGATAGACACTAAGGAGTGATTCTTCTACCATTTCACCATCTTTTTCTATCCAACGTGTTTTTTCTTGTGCAACTTGTTGGAGCTTGATCGTTTTTCCATCACTTTTTTCTACATAAATGGTATCACTGTCAATTTTAGTTACGATGCCCCTTTCACCATTAAAGTAGTTCCATGCGTTGCGTGTAAATAAAACGGGTGCACCAATTTTAATATAAAGTTCTTTATCGATACGTGCATCATCCATAAAGCGTTGTATTTCGTACTCTTTGGTATTTTTAGCGTGGGTAATCACTTGTGCTTTAAAGCAAAACATTTCAGTGTCAATATGTTGTAGTTGTTGCGTGTTATGATGCAGTGCAGAGATATTTTTCCCAAATAAAAATGTGTACTGACTCAGATCATTGGGCAGAGGTTTTATGTAGCTGTTAAGGGTATTGTGTATGTTTTCATCAACATACCCAAAACGGATATGGTGTAGCAAAGCGATAAAATCTCTATCGGTAGTTCTATAGATGTGGGTTAGTTCTATAGACTCAAAGTTAAGTGATTTCCATCCTAAAGATTCAAAAGCAAAGGAGACTTTTTGAGTGTTTTTTGTTACAGGAGGGAGTTGTAAAAAATCGCCAACAACTAAAATTTTTCCTTGAAATTCAGCTTGTTGGAGTCGAAGTACAATCATCTCAAAAAGATCAGCACTTACCATGGAAATCTCATCAATCACTATAAGATCGATTGTTTGAATCAGCTTTTTTACTTTCTTTTTGATCTCATACTTGTTCTTGTTTTTGAGCTCTTGAAGTGAATCAGCAATACCCAAATCGAAAAAACTATGGAGTGTTTGTCCTTGAAGAAGTGTTGCTGCCATTCCAGTTGATGCAAGTTTGGCAACCTTTTTTGCATTATGTTCAAAATGTGTGATAATGGTGCGAGTAAGTGTTGTTTTACCCACTCCGGCTCCACCGGTAAGAAAGATATTGCGTGTTGAGAGTTTCTCTAAAGTAACATCGAGGTAATTCATAAGAAGATAGTAACACTTTTTGATATAAATTTAGATAAATAATCATATAATAGTGAAGATATAGGGGAGAAAATATGGAATATAAAATACTTATCATACAAAAAGATCAAGACGTAGCACAAAAACTTGCGCACGAGATAGAACAACGTTTGGATGTTGTAGTTGATAAAGCGTATAGCGTTAAAGAATCGAAACTTTTTTTGCAGGCGTATAAATATTTTTTAACTATTTTAGATCTTGATATTTCAGATACACTTGATGCAGATTTGATTAAGTATGTATCTCAAAAACAACCCCACATAATAGCATTGAGTTCACAATTGGAAAAAGGGAAACGTCAAGAGCTTTTTAAAAAGAATATTATTGATTATATTGAAAAACAATCATCTCAAGATCAGAGCTATTTTGCGTATCTTGTCTCGGCAGTTGATCGTTTAATAAAAAATCAAAATCATGAGATTCTTGTGGTTGATGATTCGATGATGATGCGTAAACAGATACAAGGGGTGCTCGAAAATCTCTTTTTTAAGGTAACAACAGTTGCTCACGGTGAAGAGGCTATTGGTATCTTACGAGCACAGCCAAAATTTTCTCTTGTATTGACTGATTATAATATGCCTGTAATGGATGGTTTGGAACTTACACGTGAGATACGTACGGAGTTCTCCAAGGAGGAGTTGTGTATTGTAGCACTCTCAGCAAATGAAGATGAAGCTGTAAGTGCTCAGTTTTTAAAACATGGGGCAAATGATTTTATTAAAAAGCCATTTTCAAAAGAGGAACTCTCCTGCCGTATAAACAACTCAATAGAAGCGTTAGAAAATATCCATACTATTTTAAACTATGCACATAGAGATTTTTTAACAGGTTTATACAACAGACGCTATTTTTATGAAGCTGTTGCAAACACACTTATGCATATTGAGGAAAGTTTTTCATCAAATATTGCTGTTGCAATGGTTGATATAGACCATTTTAAACATATCAACGATACCTATGGGCATGATATAGGAGATAAAGCTATTGTAGTATTAGCTGATATTTTACGAAGTAGTATTGCACCACAAGATATTGTTGCTCGTTTTGGTGGTGAAGAGTTTTGTCTTTTCATACAAGATGTGACACAACAAAAAGCACAAGAGATATTGGAGCGTTTACGTCAAAATGTTGCTCACTTTGTTTTAAAAATAAATGATGAGACAAAAATATCTTTTACTATCTCTATTGGTGCAGTTATGTATGATGGTGATGAAGATATTGATGAGAGTATCAATCAGGCAGATATGGCACTTTATAATGCAAAAAACAATGGAAGAGATCAGTTGGTTTTTGCACAGAAATCGTGATCAAGATAGATACAGCTACCAAAAGGTGGTTGTAGTGTTTGCGTGTTTGTAACCCAAACAACATCATATCGAGGTGTTGTTTTTGGAAATGTACCTGCTAGATCACTAAAATAAAAGAGTATTGTAATCTCAAGATTATTATCTTCGATATATTCAAATACAGGACGAAAGTCTGTGCCACCACCACCTTTGAGATCAAATAGTAGTTGTTCCCCTTTGCTATATGTAGTATGAGAAGATATCTTCCAATCACATAAAAAAAGTTCTATAGTATAGTTTTGAATCAGTGATAAAAGTGCTTCAAGCTCTGAAATAAACCTTGTAAGAAGTTGTGTGTCAATAGAACCAGAAGTATCGATAGCAACTCCAAAAGTGTAGGTTTGAGAATAAGAAGATGGAAGGTATATGCCACTGTATAGTAGCTTTTTATTTGGTGGAATGATGGTAAAATCATCACGCATGTAAGGTTCAAGTGCTTTGTAAAGATACTCTTGAAAATGTGATGGATCGCTTCTGTAAGATTTGTGAAGCTGTTGGAGCTGTTTTGGTAGCTCATGCTGTTTTTGAAATTTTTTAGTTATGCTCTGTAGAGTGTTTGCAAAGAGTTGTTCTTGAAGTGTTGGCTCTTGTGGTGTTGGAACATCTTTAGGCTCTTGTGCTCTTTCTTGTGATAGTATTGCATACACCTCCTCTGTATACATGCCACTAAAACGTTTTTGATAAGCAATTCCTATTGGAAGTTCAAAACCATTTTTTGTAAGTATATCACTGACAACATATGCTGTTGCTTCAAACCATAGCTTTTGATCTTTTGCGTGTTGTCGAAGATGGTATGAAACAGAATGTACTAATGCTTGATGTGCAATGACTGATGCAAGCTCTTGTGTATTAAGGTGTTCAAAGTAGCTTGATTGTATTAACAGTTTTTGATGCTCAAAGCTAAAATTAGAAGATAAACTGTCGTGTATAACGATATCAACTTTGGCACTCAATGCTCCAAAATATGGGTGTTGAACAAGTAAAAATGTTTTTGCTTTGGCAATAGCGCTTGTATGTTTTGTATCCATTATTCAAGAAGGTAGCTAAACTGTTCTACCCATCTTTCAAAACTTGGAAGATGCTCCATATCAACACCTTGATGTTGTAGATCTTGAATAATCATAACGGCAAACTCAGGATGGATAGTCATAGTAAAATCTATAAGATTTTCTAAGCGTTTTTGTGATGGTTTTGCTACATAGTGACTAACCAAACCACTACATAATGCATAGTACACTTCCATATCATCAGGAATACTTTGTGTAAAGCTTCCATCTAAAATAGCCTCAAGATCAGGAAGTTGATCCATTACTGCAATAAAAGAGAAAAAACTTGTTGCACATTCATTGCCAATAGCACCACAAATTGTTTCAAAAAGGAGTTGCTCACTAAGTTTTGTTGATAAAACTTGTGAAACATATTCCCATGAACGAGGTGTTGCAAAAGCATGTTGTTGTTGTGTCGGATCAAATGAAAAAAGATCTTCGCTTTTGTATTCAAGATATGCAATAACACGCAGGTCGATACCATTTGCATATGCCCATGTTTTAAATGCATCAAGTGAGACTTCAAGATCTAAATGGACAAATCTATTAGCAAGTGGTGTTGCCATATTGTAGGTTGCTCCTCGATCTTTTTGTCTGTTTCCAGCAGCAACAATAGCCCACCCATCAGGTAATTTGTATTCACCAATGGCACGATCAAGAATAAGTTGATAAGCAGACGCTTGAACAGAGGGTGCAGCAGTGTTAAGCTCATCTAAAAACAAGATCCCAGAACCATCTTTTGGTAAAAATGCAGGTTGTGCCCATAACGCTGTGTTTGCACTAGGGTCATAGTATGGGATCCCTTTAAGATCGGTAGGATCCATAAGTGCCAAACGCAGGTCTATAAAACCAATACCTTGCTCTTTGGCAACTTGTTTAACAATTGATGATTTTCCAACACCAGGAGCTCCCCAAATAAATATGGGAAGTTGCTTGCGTGTAAGTTGATGGAGTGTTTCTTTAAGCTGTTGTGCTTTCATATATCGAGCCATCCTATATTTTGTGTTTGTATAAATGTACCAAAACTTTTGTTAGTTTTTACATAACGCTCAAAACGTCTGTCGAGTTGGAGTTGGTACAAAAGATCAATAGGGGTATTTTCATTACACGCAAGTGCCATTAAAATTGTAGGTGTTTGTAGTGTGTAGAGTTGTTGGAGTATCTCTTGTGGTGTTGCATGGTTATGGGCAAGATCTTCGAGGTGTTCTCCTTTGTCAAACGCCTCTTGAAGAAGTGCAATGTCGTTGCAAAAGTTACGATATATAAGAGCACTAAGTTGCGCCTCTTTCAAAGAGAGTATCTTTTGTGCTAATGGTGTCGTTAAAGCTTTGTTTGTTGCCAAAGCGTTGAGTATGGCATCGTTGCGTGTTTGAAAAAGTTGCTCTTGCATCTGTAGTGTAAGTGTAGGGTTTAAAGCGATAGTATGATATGTTTTAAGCAACGCAAAACGTTTGTCACTAAGTTGAATATGGTGTGCACTAATGAAAGCAAGGGTGTCATCTTTTTGTATGAGTTGTATCAAAGTATCATCATCAAGCTCACGGTTTTTGGCGATAGCATTGAGCAGTTCTTTGCTACCTGTATCTATCCATCTTTGCACAATATGCATAGGGGTGCAACTGTTTGATGCTATAGCACATTGGAGCTGGATGTGATTGCGTGTTGGTTGTAGTGTTGCAAGAGTTTCTAGTAGTTGAGTATTTGTAGTTTGTTGTGCAAGTGTATATAAACCACTAGGAGCATACTCTGCATTATGATTTGTATGAAGATTTTTATAGAAACGGCGAATAAGACTTGCTGAAACATCTCTGTTTGTATCTGTGGCAAAAAAATCTTCACCATCCCAATTATAAATACGTAACAGATCAAAAAAAAGTGTATCATCGATATAATTATTGTGAATATAACTGAGTAAACGTTGCGTGTTTCTTGAGAGTTTCAAACTCATAAGTAGTGGTTTGTGCGCTATTGTTTGTGTAAGAAGTTTCTCTAAATGATCGATTGCTATAAAAGTGTATTGGTGTGTTGCATAGAGTTCATCAACTCTATTTTGTTCATAGGGTGTCATCATAGCACCCTCAACAATAATTGAAAAATTATTTTCAGTGAGGTGTATATCATTTTTCTTAAGTAATGAAGCAAATTCACCAAATTGAAATACGCGTGTTTTTCCCAGTAAAAGGATATTCTTATTAGTTAGTTGTTCTAAATTCATAGTGGAATTATACAGTATAAAGCATATTTAAAGAGAGTTTTTCGTATAATTCAAAGATTTTACAATAAAGGTGTGTGGATGGTGAACAAGCGTGTTTTAGTCAAGTTTTCTGGTGAAGCTCTTGCTGGTGAGGCAGGTTATGGTATCGACACAAAGATTTTAAAGTATATAGCACAAGAGATCAAATCTCTTGTTGATGCTGGTATCGAAGTTGGCATCGTTATTGGTGGTGGTAACATTATCCGTGGTGTAACAGCTGCACAAGATGGTATCATCAAAAGAACTTCTGGTGATTATATGGGAATGTTAGCTACTGTAATTAACGGTGTGGCTATGCAAGAAGCTTGTGAACACGCAGGATTACAGGTTCGTATGCAAACAGCTATCAAAATGGAGCAGATTGCAGAACCGTATATCAACAGAAAAGCAACACGCCACCTTGAAAAAGGGAGAGTTGTTGTATTTGCAGCAGGAACAGGAAATCCATTTTTCACTACCGATACAGCTGCGACATTGCGTGCTGTGGAGATTGGTGCAGAGGTTATCGTAAAAGCAACAAAAGTTGATGGTGTTTACGATAAAGATCCTGCAAAATATGATGATGCAGTGAAGTTAAATGAACTCTCTTACGATCAGGCATTGCAAGATCATATTAAGGTGATGGATGATACATCTATCGCTTTGGCAAAAGATAACAAACTTCCTATTATTGTATGTGATATGTCAAAAGAGGGTAACCTTCTTGACATACTTAAAAATGGCAATATGGAAAATTGTTCAATAGTAAAATAAAAGGAATAGATACGTATGAAAATCGAAGAGTTAACAGCAAAAGTTTTAGAGCAAAATCCAGATCTTGATCGCTATCAATTAGCTATCGCAGTAGCAAAAAGAACAGATGAGTTAGAAAATGGTGCGACAAGCCAGTTAAGTGTAAGTACACGCAATATTAAATCTTCCGATCTTGCTTTAATGGAGATCGCAGAGGGCCTTATCGTAGTAAAAGGCTTTAAAGACGCTAAAAAGTAGTTCCCCTTGCCTCTGAGTCAAGTAGATATTGAAAAGATCAAGCATCTGCATGATATTGACTCAGCAGAGGCATACCTTTTTTCCCACATTCAAAAACATCACACTATAACAGATGCTTTAGCTTTTGCCAAAAAAGCACATCAAGGGCAGTTTCGCAAAAGTGGTGAACCATATATTATCCATCCCATTTTAGTAAGTGCCATAACAGCAGCTATTACAAATGATGAAGCGATGGTAATTGCTGCACTTTTGCATGATGTTGTTGAAGATACTGATACAACAGTAGAGGAGATAGAGGAGCTTTTTGGAAAAGATGTTGCACATTTGGTTTCAGGTCTTACCAAGATAGATACTATCCGAGATGCAGAGTTGATCGCTTCAAGTTCAAATGAGCGTCTTGTTGTCTCAGCACTCTCTTTTAGAAAAATGCTTATAGCCAGTATTGAGGATGTGCGTGTTTTAGTTGTAAAACTCTGTGATAGATTGCATAATATGCTGACACTTGATGCTTTAGCACCACATAAGCAAAAACGTATAGCAGAAGAAACTTTGGTAGTTTATGCACCCATCGCACACCGTTTGGGGATCAGTTTTTTAAAAAATATTTTAGAAGATCTGAGTTTTGGTTACTTGTTTCCAGAAGAAAAACACCATATCGATAACTATCTTGATAAAAATTATCATGCTATTGAGATGCGTTTAAATGAGTTTAAAGAGCGTATCAGCAAAACGTTAGAACAAAACGGTTTTTGTAGTGATGATTTTGAGATTTTATCTCGTATTAAACATAAGTATTCAATCTACCTGAAGATGCAAAGAAAAGGGGTGGGTATCGATGAGGTTTTAGATCTTTTAGCGATTAGGATCTTAACAAAAGACTCTCTTGCGTGTTATGAAGCATTAGGGGTTGTGCACTTGAACTTTCGCCCTTTGGCATCCCGTTTTAAAGATTATATCGCTGTCCCAAAAGAGAATGGTTACCAAACAATCCATACAACAGTCTTTGACAATACTGCTATTTTTGAAGTGCAAATACGAACATATGAGATGCATAAAACTGCTGAACTTGGTGTCGCTGCACACTGGAAATACAAAAGTGGTGGCAATAATATCAAGCTAGATTGGTTGGATAATTTACAATACCAAAGTGAAACCCCAGAAGATTTTTACTCTTTAATCAAAAACGATCTCTTTTCAGAGGATATTTCGGTATTTTCTCCAAAAGGGGATGCCTACACACTGCCTCGAGGTGCAGTCGCTCTTGATTTTGCTTATGCTGTACATTCAGAAGTTGGTAATAAAGCAACCGGTGTTTTGATAAATAAACTCAAAGCTTCACTCTTAACAGAATTGCAAAATGGTGATATTGTAAAGGTGATGGTTGGCGATACGATTCAAACACGCTGTTCATGGATCGATGCAGTGCAAACTTCAAAAGCAAAAACAAATATGAAGCAAAACTGTAATGCTCGTATTAAAGAGTTACATACACTAACTGGTATCAATATGGTAGCAACAGCAATGCGTCTTAATGCAGAGCGAGTAGAGGAGTGGTTATTGCAAAATGCTTATGAACAACTCCCGACAATTGCGACTGATATACAGCAACTTCGTAATGTGATCCATAAATATATAACCGATATTAGTAAAAATAATCGTTTTAAACGTTTTATATCCAAACACCGTTTTAAATTAAGAAAGTATGAAATATCAGGAATACAGATCTATGCAACAACACATATCAGTGATGTTGTTTTTGATTATTGCTGCCATCCAAAAAATGGTGATGCAATAGTTGGATTTTTAGAAAAGTCCAAAGTGCATGTGCACCATGAGATGTGTCAACACGCAATGGCTAAAATGCACAAACATCCTGCAATGGTTTTTGTTGCGTGGGCACCACAAAATGTTTATACTTATAAACTTATTGGTTCACTACACAATGAAAAAGGTGCACTTGCAACATTTTTAAGTTATTTGGTAAAACTCAATATTGATATAGTCTCTATTGAGTTAGGAACACAAAGAAATGATTATGCAACCTATTGTGACTTGGTTTTTGAGTCTAAAGAAGCTGATATTAATGCACTTCGTGTTAAAATAGAATCAAAAATTAAACTAATAGAGCTCGTACGTACTGATGATGCGTATAGAGCATGAGAAATTTTAAGAAAGAGAAGTACTAGATGATACAAGAAGCTTTACAAGAGATACAAAGAGGAACAGCTGAGATTATCGATCTTGAGCGTATAGAAAAACTCCTAAAAGGGTACTATGAAGATGGTAAAACATATACAGTAAAAGCTGGTTTTGATCCAACTGCTCCAGATCTGCATCTTGGGCATACTGTGTTATTGCAAAAATTGGCAACTTTTCAAAAATATGGAGCACGTGTGCAGTTTCTTATAGGAAATTTTACTGCAACTATTGGTGATCCAACGGGAAAAAGTGCAACACGCAAGGTTTTAAGTGATGAGGATATTGTCAAAAATATCGCTTCATATACAACACAAGCATTTAAGATCCTTGATGAGAGTAAAACAGATATTGTATACAATAAAGAGTGGCTTGAAGCACTCGGTGCAGCCGGAATGTTACAACTTGCATCAAATCTTACAGTAGCGCGTATGTTGGAACGTGATGATTTTTCAAAACGTTTTAGTTCCAATACTCCTATTGCTGTGAGTGAATTTATGTACCCACTTTTGCAAGGGTATGATAGTGTGCATCTCCAAAGTGATATTGAGATAGGTGGAACAGATCAGAAGTTTAACCTTCTTATGGGGCGTCAGCTTCAAAAAGCGTATGGGCTAAAAAAACAACAAGCTGTTTTAATGATGCCTATTTTAGAAGGGCTTGATGGCGTTCAAAAGATGTCAAAATCTTTAGGGAACTACATTGGTGTAACAGATGAAGCTAATGATATGTTTGGAAAGGTTCTTTCTATATCTGATGATTTGATGTGGAGATATTATGAGCTTTTAAGTGCAAAATCTTTAGAAGAGATTGCACAAATGAAAGAGGGTGTGGAAAATGGTACACTACACCCTAAAAAAGTAAAAGAGGATCTTGCACTTGAGATCACAACACGTTTTCATACTCCTGAACTTGCACAAAAAGCAAAAGAGGAGTTTGATAAAGTACACGCAAAGAGTCAAATCCCTACAGATATAGCTGAATTTGAAGTTGATGGTGAGATTTGGATCGCAAAAGCATTGGTAGATTGTAACATTGAACCATCAACTTCACAAGCTAGAAGAGATATTAAGCAAGGTGGTGTTAAAATAGACCAGCAAAAAGTAACTGATGAAAAGATGCAACTATCAGCAGGAGAGTATCTTTTACAAGTTGGAAAAAGAAAATTTGCAAAATTAAAGGTGAAGTAATGAGTTTTAAATCTTTAAAAATTGGGAAATATGAGATCCAAAAACCTATCGTTCAAGGTGGAATGGGTGTTGGGATTAGTTGGGATCAACTCGCTGGAACAGTATCTAAAGAGGGTGGTTTAGGTGTTGTAAGCTCTGTTGGAACAGGATATTATAACAATAGAAAATATGCAAATAAGCTTGTTTCAAACAGACCTTTGAGTGAAGAGAATTTTTACTCAAAAGAGGGTTTTAAAGCTATTATCGATAATGCAAGAAAAATTTGTGGAGATAAACCACTTGCTGCAAATATTCTTTATGCTATTAATGGTTATGGAGATGTTGTACGAAATGCATGTGAATTGGGTATTGATATTATCATCACAGGTGCAGGACTTCCAACAAATATGCCAGAATTTACAGAGGGTTATCCAGATGTAGCACTTGTTCCTATCGTTTCTTCTCCAAAGGCATTAAAAATCATTTGTCGCCGTTGGCAAAAGCGTTACAATAGACTTCCTGATGCTGTTGTACTTGAGGGTCCAAAATCTGGAGGACATCAAGGGTTTACATATGAACAATGTCAAATGGATGAGTACCAACTAGAAAATCTTGTAAAACCTGTTGTTGAAGAGGCTGCACAATGGGGTGATATTCCTGTAATTGCTGCTGGTGGTATTTGGGATAAAAACGATATTGAACAGATGATGGAATTAGGAGCAAGTGGTGTGCAACTAGGTACTCGTTTTATCGGTACGTATGAATGTGATGCACATGCAAACTTTAAAAAAGTGCTTCTTGATGCGAAAAAAGAGGATATCAAACTGATGAAATCACCTGTTGGATATCCTGCGCAAGGTGTTGTAACAAACTTGACACATCTTGTTGAGAAAAGAGAAGGTCCAGCTATTAAATGTATCTCTAATTGTGTTGCACCATGTAATCGTGGTGAAGAGGCAAAAGAGGTGGGATTTTGTATCGCTGATAGACTCTCTGATGCGTATGAGGGTAATGAAGAAACAGGTTTATTCTTCTCCGGCGTTAATGGATATAAACTTAATGAAATTATATCTGTCGCAGAGTTGATGGATAAACTTATGAATGGTGAATAGCCTTTGCTCACTCGCATAATAACTTTCTTACTTCTATGTACTATGAGCGTGTATGCGTTATCTAATGCATCATTGCTCAAACGTGCAGATAAATATGTTCATTCATCAAAAAAGAGTGATCTTTTTCGTGCATATAATGATTATAAAACACTCTATTTAAAAGCATTGGTTAATGATGATATAACACTAAGAAAAAAAGCACTTATTGGGATAGTTCGTAGTGGAAAAAAACTGCACATTGATATTGCCCGTTATGAAAAAGAGTTAGCGCAAACACGCAAACACGCAACAAAAAAAACACACTCAAAAAAGAAAACACACTCCAAAAAGAAAAAACAAACAACAAAGAAAAAACAAACACCTCATAAAAAGGTGACAAAAAAGAAAAAGCATACCAAAAAAACACCCTATACTCCTGCACCAATATACTATACATCCAAGTATAATCCCCACTCTAAAGTTATAGTGGTTGATGCTGGTCATGGTGGAAAAGATCCGGGTGCTATAGGGTATAAGCACTATAAAGAAAAAGATGTGGTCTTAAGTATAGCAAAACGTTTAACACGTTTACTAAAAAAAGAGGGATATCGTGTTTATATGACACGCAGTGGTGATACATTTGTCAAATTGCGTGAGAGAACCCATTATGCCAACAGAAAAAAAGCAGATCTTTTTATTAGTATTCATGCAAATGCTATAGGTGGAAAGAGGAAAAAACAAGCACATGGTATAGAGTTTTATTTTTTAGATAAAACACGATCATCACGTGCTAAAAAAGTAGCAGAGAAAGAAAACTCGGCAGATTTAAGTGCAATGAATTATTATATTAAAAACAATTTTTTAGATACGCTAAATAGTCACAATATTATCGCATCAAATAAACTGGCTATTGATCTACGTAGAGCAACACAATCAGCATTACAAAAACGATATAAGGTAAAAGTTGAAAGGGAAAGACCAGCACCGTTTTGGGTGTTAGTTGGTGCACAGATGCCTTCAGTTTTAGTAGAAGTTGGGTTTATTACCCACCCAAAAGAGGCACAATTACTAGTAAATAGAAACTATCAAGAACATTTAGCAAAAGGGTTGGCAAAAGGGGTACACAACTACTTTATCCACAACAGATAAGTGTGTGTTTAAGGAGTTGTATTACTCCTCTTTTTTATATGCTAAATCACCAGCACGTGATTCTTTTTCATTGATAATATTTTCTATTTGTTGTTTTACCTTATCGTAGCGATATTGCTCTTTAAACCCTTGTATTCTTCCACCAGAAGCGTTTGGATGGCCACCACCACCAGCCCACTCTTTGGCAATTTGTGCAACACTTACTTTATTGTTTGCACGTAAGCTCATTGTACCTCTATAACTTACATCAACGATAAAGTCATACTCAGGATAGGTTGTTAAAAAACCGTTACCAATGATGGAGGTATTCCCAACACCATAACTAAGATACCCTTTGTACCCTTTATAGTAGATCGTATGTTGCGCACGTTTATCTCCTAAAAGTTTGACAATATATTTAGTTGCAAGATTGTCAAGTGTATCATCTTCATCTTCTCGAAAAAAATCTTTTTTTAAAAAATGGATCTTTTCATCCAAAACGATAGGAGCTTTTGGTGTTTCAATCATTTTTGCTGCTTCATGCAATAAAGAGAGTTTGTATGTAAAATCTTCTTGTGCAAACATAACACGATTAAGTTCGCGTGTTTCATTAATAAGGCGCATACAAACTTTTCCGTATTCAAAGTTGTCATGATCTTCTTGTATCCATAAATCAACAGCATTGACAACATCTACAAAATGTTGCATCCATTGTGGTTCTTGAAGGCTCCAGTGCTCTTTTGCAAAATCGTATGTTATTTTTGTTGCACATCGTTGCGTGTCAAGATAATACCACTCATATTTTTTAGCACACTCTTCTCCACTACCATGATGATCTAAAAGTTGTACGGTTATAGAGTATCCGTTGGTATTATACTTTTCTATTTCATTGTTGAGCCATTTTGCTTCATCTGTAGTAAGATTCAGATCTGTAATAAGGAGTGTTGTTGGTTGCTCTTTATGTTGTTGGATCTGTTCAAGCATAAGGGTAAGTTGTTCCTTAACTTCTGCTCCATAGTTTGCATTGAAATTATATTTTTCTTTAAAAGGTGTATATTGCATAACAAGTTGGCAACTATATCCATCAAGATCGATATGGGAGAGATGGTAAAGTGTTTGTGTATTCATAGTTTTTATTGTCCTGTTTGTTGGTTTTGTGTTTGTTGGTTGGTTATACTGATAGATCCCATCACTTCAAATGTTGCATTTGCATCGATCTCTGCGTGTGAGAGAACCACAACATCCAAAGAGAAACGCTCAAAAATCTCAGCAACACCTCTACGTATTTGAGGATCAACGATGATAACAACTGGTGAGATCCCTTTTTGTAACAGTTCAGCTGCTTTTGTACTTGTTGCTTGGATCAGTTCATTGATCTCACCAACATTAAGCATTAAGTTACGAACTCCATCATGCTCAGTCGATTTTTGTAATAAGAGCTGTTCTGTAGCTGTATCAAATGTAAGAAGATGAACAACCCCTTGTTCATTAGAGTATATTTGTGTAATGATGCGAGAGAGTTTTGCACGAACCTGTTCGGTAATAAACTCTACATTTTTTGTATATTCAGCTATATCAGCTATTGTTTCAAGGATAGTAAGCATATCTTTTAGTGGAATTTTTTCATGGAGTAATGCTTTTAATACTCGTTGAATTAAGCCAATATTAGCAACTTTTAACACATCATCTACAATAACAGGATAATCATCTTTGATTTTATCAATCAAAGATTGTACCTCTTGGCGTGTTAAGAGATCTTCAGCATTGCGTTTGACAAGTTCACTCATATGTGTTGAGATCACTGTAGCTGGATCAACAACAGTATAGCCATTAATAATGGCGTCCTCTTTTAATGAAGGATCAATCCATAGTGCATCAAGTCCAAATGCTGGTTCTTTTGTTGGCTCACCTTCAATATTTCCTGTAGCCATACCACTATCCATTGCTAAAAAATGTTCAGGTTCTATCTCCCCTTCACCAATAACAACCCCTTTTAAGAGGATTTGGTATTGTGTTGGTTTAAGATGAAGGTTGTCTCTTATACGTACTTGTGGCATTAAAAAACCATAATCACTTGCAATCTTTCTTCTCATAGAACGGATACGTTCTAAAAGATCACCACCTTGAGAAGCATCGGCGAGTTTGATAAGTTGGTAGCCAAGGGTAAGTTCAAGCATCTCAACACGCAAGATATCTTCAAGGGCATTCTCCTCCTCTTTTGCGATCTCTTCAGCAGTTTTTTGAGGTTTTTTATATTCAAGCTCCTCTTGAAGTTGTTGTTGTGTTTTATTCCCTAATGCACTGTTGACATCAAGGATAGAGAGTTCCCCTTTTTCAAATTTGTAAATAGACCATCCTAAAAGGGCAAAGAGGATACCAACAAGCCCCATAGATGCAGTTGGAAGTCCGGGAACAAGCGCAAAGAGAGTCATAATAAATCCAACGATCATCATAACTTTTGCATTACCTACCATTTGGTTGATAGTACCTTCAGCAAAATTGTCACCATCACTAGAACTACGTGTGATCATAATACCTGTTGCAGTAGAGACAATAAGTGCTGGAATCTGTCCTACAAGTCCATCCCCAATGGTTAAAAGGGTAAATGTAGAAGCAGCATCACTCACACTCATATCGTATTGAAAAACACCGATTAAAAATCCACCGATGATATTGATAAGTGTAATAATGATACCAGCAACAGCATCCCCTTTGACAAATTTACTTGAACCATCCATTGCACCATAAAAATTTGCATCTTGTAAAATCTCTGCACGACGACGTTTTGCTTCAGCATCATCAATAAGACCAGCATTTAAATCAGCATCAACAGCCATCTGTTTACCAGGCATAGAATCAAGTACAAATCTTGCTGCAACCTCTGCAACCCTTGTTGAACCTTTGGTAATAACCATAAAGTTTATAAGTACCAAGATAGAAAATACAACGATACCTATAACAAAATTTCCTCCAACAACAAAGTTTCCAAAACTTGTAATAATATCACTTACAGCTTCAGGACCCTCATGTCCATGACTTAAGATCATACGTGTTGTTGCAATATTTAAGGAGAGTCGAAAGAGGGTTAAAATCAAAATTAGCGTTGGAAAAGTGGTAAGATCTGTTGGTTTTGGTATATAGAGTGAGATAAGTAAAATTAAAACAGCAAATGCCATAGAGATAGTTAAAAACAGATCTAAAATGGCTGATGGTAATGGAACGATAATGATCGCTAAGATCGCCATCACAAAAAGTACAACACTAAGGTCTCGTTGTCCTAGTAAAAAGTTTAGTGTTGTACCAATTTGCTGTTTGAATGTTTGTTTCTTTGCCACTGTTGCGTGTTATCCCTCTAAAATATCTGCAAGGGTGATATTTGCCAAAAAAATATCGATTTTGCCTTGAAGCCTATGTAAAAATGGCCAGATAGAGCATACTGTCGCTTTTTCTGAAGGGCAACACTCTTCAGATGGTGTACACTCAAATACGGTGGGAGCTTTTCCCTCAACACAGGTGATTACTTTAAGCATAGTGATTGACTTTGGATCTGCTTCAAGAACAAATCCCCCTCGTGCACCTTTATACGATTTTAAAATATTTGCTTTTGCTAAGGATTGTAGTATTTTTGCTAAAAAGCTTTTAGATATTGCTAATTCTTTTGAAAGTGTTTCACTATCCATAGGTTCTTTATTTTTAGATAAAAGGATCAGCGAGAGTATGGCATATTCACTAGCACGGGTTATAAGCATCTATTTCATCTTTATGTTGAAAGTTTTATTGAGATATTATATCGAAAAAAAGTAATTTCAGACAATATAAATAATATTAAAGAAAAATTTAGCTACAATTTCGCTTCAACTTTTTGACTATTGTGTGAGAAAGTAGAGAAATATACCACTCAGGAGGCTATTATGGCTTTAGATTCGGCTAAAAAACAAGAGATTATTGCAAAATACGGACGTAACGAAAATGATACAGGTTCAAGTGAGGTTCAAATCGCACTTTTAACTGAAAGAATCAAAGAGTTAACTGAACACTTAAAAGTGTTTAAAAAAGATCACGCTTCTCGTTTAGGTCTTTTAAAACTAGTTGGTCAACGTCGTCGTTTGATGAAATACTTCAAAAGAACAAACAAACCTGCTTATGAGAAACTTGTTGATTCTTTAGGTATTCGTGACAATATCTAAGTAAAATCTTTTATACGATTTTATATTTTTAAAGGGGAAGGAGGTTGTATACTTTCTTCCCCTTTTTTTATTTAAAGAAAAATCTCTATTGCTCTTTTTAAATCCTCTTTTGTATCTATCCCAAAACCAGTACTTGCAACTTTTACCATAGCAATTTTTTTCCCATGATAGATTGCACGTAGTTGTTCAAGTTTTTCTATATCTTCTATTGGTGCATCATTGAGATTACAAAACTCTTTAAGTGAACGTTTTGAAAATCCATAGATACCTATATGCCCAAAATAGACTGCTTCACCACTTTGGTTGTGAGGGATTTTTGCACGTGAAAAATAGATAGCATTGTTATGTGCATCAAGAACTACTTTTACAAGGTTTGGATCTTGTGCAGCATCACCGTTAATAGAGTTGTAACAACTCCCCATAATAAAAGGTTCATTTGCTTTTTGTAACTCTTGGAGCTTTTTCATCAGTGCTGCAACAACATCAGGTTCAATAAATGGCTCATCTGCTTGAACATTGATAACAAGTTCATCATCATCAAGACCTAAAATAGTTGCACATTCATGGATTCTGTCTGTTCCACTTTTGTGGGTTGTTGAAGTAAGCATCGCTTCAATACCATACTCCTTACAAACAGCAATGATTTTTTCATCATCTGCAGCAACAACAACTCTATCGAGATGTTGTACTCTTTGTGCTGTACGTACAACCATTGGAATGCCACCAATATCAGCGAGTACTTTTTGGGCAAATCGTGTTGATGCAAGTCTTGCAGGGATAATAATCATAGATATTCCTTACTTTTTACACGATTATAACCTAAAAAATGTTAAAGTATCAGTATGAAAAAACTTGTTATTATTTTTTATTTTACAACTATTGTATTTTTTACGGGATGTCAAACAAATAATGATGGTGTTGTTATCCCTACACAAGATACTTCGGCAACAACATTTTTTAGTGGTGTTGCGTGTGATCAAATCATTGATAAAAAATATTATACTATTTGTTATGATTATGGTTATAAAGGGGCACTTTTTGTTGCATACACTCTTGATGGGAATATTGTAAATGATCCTAATATTGAAGAGAGACCAAATTTTTATGATGAGATGAGTATCCCATCAGCATATAGAAGTCGTTGGGAGGATTATACAGGAAGTGGTTATGATAGAGGGCATTTAGCAAGTGATGCTTCATTTGACTATAATCAAACGGCATTAGAGAGTGTATATTCTATGGCAAACATTGTACCACAAGATCCAGAACTTAACAGAAGTGCATGGATTGATACTGAATATTTAGAGCGTAGTAAGGCTGTTGAGTATGGCAGTGTTGATGTTGTTATAGGTGTAGTTTATGGTGATAATCCACAAAGAATAGGTGAAGATGAGATAGCAGTACCTCAAATGTTTTATAAGAAAATATCTAATAAACTCTTGGGATATGAAGCGTGTTATCAATATGAAAATATCCCTTATGATACACAAACAGACAGCCTTGAAGATCATGTTGTTTCGTGTCAATATTTTCCAAACTATTGATATAATGAATTTTGAAAAGAAGAGGGTATAGTTGTATGGTTTTATATCAGCCTGATGGTGGATACTGTTTTAATAGTGATTCGATATTTTTATACGATTTTATAGCAAAACTTCAACCAAAAGGTGATCTGCTGGATGTTGGTGCTGGCAGTGGTGTTTTGGGTTTACTTTTAGCTCGTGATTTTCCAAAACTGCGTGTTGAAGGGGTTGAAAAGCAAGAAACATTTATTTGGCTTGCTCAGCATAATGCCAAGATTAATAAGATCCCATATAAACTTTATCAAGGGGATTTTACTACTGTTTTATTTGATAAAAAGTATGATTTTATTATCTCAAATCCACCTTTTTACCCTTCTAAATCTCAAAAAAGTAACAATACAATGGTGTATAATGCACGTTATAATGAAAATTTACCGATGGAACAGTTTTTTAAAAAAGTATCACAACTTTTAAAACCCCATTCCCATTTTGTATTTTGTTATGATCCAACACAACTTGGAGATATAATAGCAATGTTGGATCGTGTTAAAATGAGGGTTGTAACGATCCGTTTTGTTCACCCTAAAAAGGGAAAAAACGCTTCGCTTGTTATGATACACGCAAGAAATGGATCAAAAGCGTTTACCAATGTTTTAGAACCATTATTTAATTTTGAGGAAACAACACCAACACAAGAGGTACAAATGATCTATAAAAAAGCACAAACACAGAGTATAAAATGTCACATTTAATGTCACAAGAAGGTTTCTCATATAAATTTGATCCATCAGCATGTGCAACATGTGGTGGACGTTGTTGTACAGGTGAGAGTGGTTATATCTATGTTAATAAGAATGAGATTATTGCTATTGCAGAATTTTTAGAGATGCAACTAAATGAATTTGGACGTGAATATCTTTTTAAAAAAGGGTATAAATACTCACTTAAAGAGAGAAAAGTGCAAGATCAGTATGAGTGTATCTTTTATGATGCAACAAAAAATATGTGTACTATTTATGAAGTACGTCCACAACAGTGTCGCACATTTCCATTTTGGGATTATTTTAAGACACATAAAGAAGAATTACAGCAAGAATGTCCAGGGGTAATAGATGTATAAAGTAATTGTATTAATTATTGGGTTTTTACTTATTGGGTGTAGCACATCAACACAAACACCACAGCCTGTAGTAAAAGCACGATCACTCTCTTATGATAATACGACACAAGAAGAAGATACATATATAATGTTTGCTTTGCGTGCTGAACAGGTAAGAAATAATAGTGTAGCAGGAAAAATTTTTCAAAAACTCTATCAACAGACAAATAATATTGAATATTTAGAAAGAGGGATAAAAAACTACCTAGTAGCAAGTGAGTATCAACAAGCCTTAGAATGGATAGCACAACAAGATAGTGATGTTCAAAACAAGGATGCAATACTTGGATATAAAGCAATAGCACTTTATGGTGAAAAAAAATATAAAGATGCGCAAAAAATTGCACAAAAATTGTTTGATAAACAACAAAGTGAAAAAAATCGATTGTTATTAGCAGATATTCTGCGTGCTCAAGGGAAAAATCAAGAAGCTCTTAGATTGCTTCAAGATGGATATAAAAAGAACTATAGTGATAAACTTGCACTATCTATAGCTGCAATTTTACAAATGCAACCACATAAAGCACAAGAGTTTTTACAAACACATATTGAAGTGCATGGATGTTCAAAAAAAGTGTGTGAAGCATTAAAAAAACTCTATATACATGATGAAGATTATGATGCCTTACTAGCTTTATATGAGCGCTATTATGAAACATACAAAGATAAAAAGATTGTACAAAAAATTATTCAATTGTACGATTATAAAAAAGATTATGTTGGTTTGTTAAACTTTTTAGAATCATCTCATGCTGATGATGCGACATTGCTGGAATTATACTTGCGTGCACAAAATTATCATAAAGGGTATATTCTTGCACAAAAGCTTTATGAACAGACAGGGGATATATCGTACTTGGGACAAAGTGCAATGTTTGAGTATGAAACGTATAAAGATCATTTAACACGCAAACGTTTAAATTCAATAGTTGCAACACTTTCAACAGTTGTTAAACAGAGTGATGATAGTATATTTCTCAATTATCTCGGATATCTTTTGATTGATCATGAACTTGATATTCCACAAGGGATAGAATATGTAAAAAAAGCTTTAAAGATCAAAGGTGATACAGCATACTATTTAGATTCTCTTGCATGGGGCTATTATAAACTTGGTCGTTGTAAAGAGGCATTTGTTGAGATACAAAAAGCACGAAAACTTGAAAAAGGTGATGATGAAGAAGTTGTGCAACACTACAACGAGATACAAAAGTGTTTACAAAATCCACATTATAAAAAGGTTATTTTAAAACGATGATTTTAGATGATATTATCAAAAAAACAAAAGTTGATGTAGCAAAAAGGGAGAAAGAGTTTTCTCTTGATTGGCTTGGGCGTTCTTTAGCATATAATGCTCGCCAGCCACGAGATGTGTACCCATATTTACAAGCAACATCAGAAGATCCATATAGAATTATTTCTGAAGTGAAAAAAGCATCACCTTCTAAAGGTGTCATTCGTGAAGATTTTGATCCGTTGGCTATTGCTCAGGCATATGAAAGAGGTGGTGCTAGTGCTATCTCTGTTTTAACAGAGCCACACTTTTTTCAAGGTGATCTTGAATATTTAGCAGGGATTAGACGTTATGTGGGCATTCCACTTTTACGAAAAGATTTTATAATCTCAAAATATCAGATTCTTGAAGCTTTAGTGTATGGAGCTGATTTTATCCTTTTAATAGCAGCTGCATTGTCAAAAAAAGAGCTCAAGGAGTTGTTAGGATATACACGCCATTTGGGACTTGAAGCACTTGTTGAGGTGCATGATAAAGCAGATCTTGTAAAAGCGATCTATGCAGGAGCTGATATTATTGGTATCAACCATAGAAATCTTCAAACATTTGAGATGGATATGGAATTATGTTATAAGTTGATCCCACTTATCCCTAATGGAAAAATTATTGTAGCTGAGAGTGGTATTTATGAACATGGACAGCTAGAGGATCTTTCTAAAGCTGGAGTTGATGCTTTCTTAGTAGGTGAATCACTAATGCGTCAAGAGGATGAACAAAAAGCATTAGAACAACTTAAATATGGAGGAAAAAAATGAAAAAAACTATAGTAGCACTTAGTGTATTGGCGACACTGTTTTTAGGTGGTTGTACACAAGAAACACAAAATAAAATAGGGCGTTCGATCCAAAATTGGACGGGAACAAATGGAGTATTAGATATTTATATGGGTGGTAAGCTGGTACAACGTTTTATTAAAATTGACAAACTTACAACAGCAACAGCAACTAGTGGTAATACACCAAGAAACTATCGTTATGGTTATGGTTATTTAGATAGTAATTTCAACTATAAAGTAGATGATGGAGAGAGAAAACTCTATTTTGAGATAAGTAACTTTTCAACACCGTATGTATTTTATGAAAATCCAGGAAGTAAATAAGTGGATCTTATTGAACTTTTTAAACATTTAGTAAGTACAAAAAGTGAAACACCCGATGATGGTGGGCTTTTAGATTTTATTGCTGAGTATTTAGATCAATTTGAGATTATTCGCATCGATAGAAATGGTGTGAAAAATCTTTTTGCATATAAAAAATTTGGTGAAGGGGAACATCTATGTTTTGCAGGACATGTTGATGTTGTTCCAGCTGGTGAGGGATGGAATTATGATCCATACTCAGCGACTGAAATAGATGGTTATATTTATGGTCGTGGTACTCAAGATATGAAAAGTGGTGTTGCTGCATTTGTTCAGGCACTTAAAAACACGCAAGAGTTTAGAGGAACACTTTCTATTTTGCTTACTTCTGATGAAGAGGGGGAAGCAACAGATGGTACGATACGTGTTTTGGAATATCTACAAAAGCATGATATGCTTCCTGATGTCGCAGTTGTTGCTGAACCAACATGTGAAGAGGTTTTTGGTGATGCTATTAAAGTTGGACGACGTGGTTCTATCAATGGGTATATCAAACTCAAAGGTAAACAAGGACACGCAGCATATCCACAAAAAGCTATCAATCCTATTCACCAAATGGCGCACCCTCTAGCTTGTATGGCTGGAGTTGATCTTGATAATGGTGATGAGCATTTTGCACCAAGTAAGTTTGTTGTAACTGATATTCGCTCAGGAATGCAGGTGACAAATGTAACACCAAATGAGCTCAATATGATGTTTAATGTGCGAAATAACACATTAACGACACAAAAAGAAGTTAAAGAGTTTGTCTCAAAATATATGGATGGACTAGATTATGAATTACGACTCACTCAAGGATCGTATCCATTTAAAACAGATACAAACACTAAGCTTGTGCGAAAGATAGATGAAGCAATACAAAAAGTAACAACACATAAACCAAAACACTCAACAGCAGGTGGAACAAGTGATGCACGCTTTTTAGCACAGTTTGGAGTTGATGTGATAGAGTTTGGAGTGATAAATAATACAATACACTCTGTAAATGAGCGCACAACACGCAATGAGGTTGAACAACTCCATAAGGTGTTTGCAACACTTATTCAAGAGTGGTAATTTAGTATGATTCGATATATTGTTATTTTGTTATTGAGTTGGAATATTATATATGCAGATAAGATTCAATGGAGTCATAACTATGTAGATGCTTTAAGCATATCTAAAAAAGTACACAAACCTGTGTACCTTTTTATAACAACACCAGGCTGTCAATGGTGTAATAAGTTTGAAACAACAACATTAACAGATCCAAAAACAATAAAATATATAGCAAACAATTTTGTAGCTTTGCATCTTGTTGCATCTCGTGATACTATCCCTGAAAAGTTTGCACAGTTTGCATTTCCTAGACACTATTTTTTGGATCAACAAGGCAATATCATATTTAAAGCTTTGGGATATAGGGATGCAGAACTTTTTATATCGATTGCGCAGACAGCACTACAACGGTATGTAAAAAAAAATAAGGAGAAAAAATGAAATTTATACAAACATCAGATGCCCCATCGGCAATAGGACCATATTCACAAGCAACACTCGTCAATGGTATGGTATATACATCAGGACAAATAGCACTTTTACCAAATGGTAGTGATGAGTTACTATCACAAGATGTGTCTACACAGACAAAACAGGTACTTACAAATCTGCGTGCAGTTTTAGAAGCTGCTGGAAGCTCATTAGATAATGTTGTAAAAACAACAATTTTTATCGCTAATATGGATGATTTTGTAACAATTAACGAAATTTATGAAAGTTTTTTCAACACGCATAAACCTGCACGCTCCACTGTTGCTGTAAAAACATTACCTAAAAATGCATTAGTTGAAATTGATGCAATTGCTTTAGTTTAAGAATATCACTTCTCTTAAAAGCACCATGTTTATGGTGCTTCTCCACTGAAATTATTTTTTAATTATAAAATTATATTATATGTACAATATAGTAATGTAATAAAATGACGAAATAAATAATAATTATTTAATTTGATTATTAATAAATTAAGTTTATATTATCTTAAAGTTTAAGCATGTATAATCGTCGTTCACAAATAATTTATAGCATAAAAGGAAATATTATGACTACAATGCAAAAAGTAGCACTTAGTGCGATTTTAGGATTAGGACTTATTGGAACAGCTGCAAGTGCAGATGCTGCAAAAGGTAAAAGAATCTATCAAAAGAAATTAAAATCAGTATGTGGATACACAGGTGCAGTATTCGCTGCAAAACATACTCAAGATGAGTGGGCAGAAGCTAAAGAAAATGGTACACTTGCAAAAGAGATGGAAGCAGTTTGTCCAGCAGGTAAAAAATTCTTTGAAAGTGATAAATTTAAGAAGAAATTCTCTAAACATTTATATGACTTCGCTCATGACTTTGCAAGCGACAGTGGTAATATCCCTAACTGCTAATTTGCAACTTTAATTTCGGATGCTTGTTTGCATCCGAATCTTCTAAACAAACACAAATCTCAAATATCTAAGGAAAAACGATGAATAAAATACTGCTTTCATTAGCTGTAATTAGTGGATTATCTCTCAGTACTTTTGCCGATGAAATAGAGGATATGAAAGTACAGATAGATACTCTGACAAAAAAACTCTCAAAACTAGAAAAAAAACAAAAGCGTACACAAAAGACTCTTAGCAAAGTAAGAATGCATGATGCATTTGATAATATTAAATTTGGTTTAGATGTTCGTACTGCTGTTGATGTAATAGATTATAAAAACAATAAAACGGGTGTGGAAGCAGCAAACCATTCTTTAATTAGCAACAGATTGTACTTAACAATGAAGTCTTCTCCTATGAGTGGTTTAACATTTACTGGAAAATTAGCAGTATATGATGTTTGGGGAAGTGAACTATTTGTAGATGATGCTCCGTTAAAAACTTGGTCAGCTTCTTCAAAACCTGGCGATACAGTAATGCGTGTTAAAGAAGCATATTTTGTATATACTACTGCAATGGGTGAACAACCAATCAGTATAAGTGTTGGTCGTCGCCCTTCAACAAATGGTTTCCTTTCAAATTATAGAGAAAATGAATCTACAGCAGGTTCTCCTCTTGCTCACATTACAAATATGGAAGTTGATGCTGCTATGGCTAAACTTAGTTGGAGCAGATTTGTAGAGGGTGCATATACAAAATTTGTTTATGGTCGTGCACATGCTGGTGCTCATGAGAATGTATATGGAACAGGTTCTAGTTATGGATTCTCTACTCCATATGCTTTAGAAAACAGTGATGATGATCCAGTTGATTTCTTTTTAATGTTAGGAGATGCATATAATAATGGTCAGCATCAGATTATGTATGAATGGGCACATATTTTTAATACAAAAGGGAAAAGAGTTGCCGATCCACTACCAGCTGTAAACAAATCTTTGGCTGCAGGTACGGCTGATTTAGCTGCAATTTCATATAAGATGGATGGTGTTGGTGATGAGATCAGTGATTTCTTAGATAGTACAGTACTATTTGCGTCTGTTGCAATGACAAATTATAATGCTAAAGAAGGTTACTCTCTACTTGGCTCAACAGATGGTGGTTCAAAAAGAGGTTATTCATATTGGGTTGGAGCACTTTTTCCTGATATGATTACTGAAGATGGGAAAATTGGTTTAGAATTTAATCACGGTTCAGAGTTCTGGACGCCAATGACATGGGCAGAAGATACTGCAATTGGTTCAAAAATGGCTGTACGTGGTAATGCGTATGAAGCGTATTGGAACTTTAACTTATTTGGTGTAAAATATCTTCCTTCACAAATTAGATATACATATGTGCAACATGATTACACACCTAATATCAACTGTGCAGGTTGGGTTGCACCAGAGATAGTTGATATCACATCTCAAGATATCAGAATGTCAGTAAGTTATAGATACTAAAATAAAAAAGGGGAAAAAGAAGTATGTCTAAAAATATAGATTTTATGGATGAAATAATTAACAAAGAGGGTATGAGTCGTCGTGACGCCTTAAAACTTATGGGGATCTCTCCGGTTGCAGCTGGCGTGTTGCTTTCTACTGGTGAAACAACTGAAGCAAAAGCTAGTGAAGCTAAAGGTAAAATAGTAATCGTTGGTGGTGGTGCTGGTGGTATTATGGCTATGGCTCGTTTACACGCAGCTTTAGCAAATCCAGATATTACACTTATCGCTCCAAATGAAAAACACTTGTACCAACCAGGTCAAGTGTTTATGGCTGCTGGTGAGTATACATTTGAAGATATTGTAAAAGATAATAAAGATTTTATTCCAGATGATGTAAATTGGATTAAAGATGAAGTAAAAACTTTTGATCCAGATAATAACAAAGTTATTACACGTGATGGTAAAGAAGTAAGTTACGATTATCTTGTTGTTGCAACAGGTTTACAATATCATTATGAATGGATTGATGGTTTAACAAAAGATATGATTGGTAAAAATGGTATATCTTCTGTATATCTTAATGATCCAGAAGCTGGTACAGCAGATGGTGGTATCATCACTTGGGATTGGTTTAATGAGCTTAAAGAAGCTGCAAAAAATGGTAAACCAAAAGTTATTTGTACACAACCTGCAACTGCTATTAAATGTGGTGGTGCTCCACAAAAGATTCTTTATCTAAGTGATGACTTCTTAAAACGTGATGGCTTGACAGCTGATTTTACATTTGCAACAAATAGTGGAAAACTTTTTGGTGTACCAGCTGTAAATGAAACATTAGTAAAAGAAGTACAACCACGTTATGGAAATATTACAAATAAATTTAAACATAACCTTGTAGCTATTGATGCTGATAAAAAAATCGCTACTTTTGAACATAAGTATGAGGTAAAAGGTGAGTATGATGAGGATCTTGAAGAGTATGATATGATCCAAAAAACTGAGCGTGTGGAATTACCATATGACTTTATCCATATTGTACCACCAATGGCTGGTGTAGATGCTGTTGCAAACTCTAAACTTGCATGGCAAAAAGGTAGTGGTAAAGGCTGGTTAGAAGTAGATCAGTATACGCTACAACACAGAAGATATAAAAATATATTTGGTATTGGTGATATTTGTGGTGTACCAAAAGGGAAAACTGGTGGTTCAGCTCGTCACCACGGACCTATTATGGTTGCAAACCTTTTAGCTGTAATGGAAGGAAAAGAACCAAAAGAGAAATTTGATGGGTATACTGTATGTCCATTAAAAACTCAGTATGGAAAAATTATCCTTGCAGAGTTTAACTATAAAGGTGCAGCACCATCATTCCCACTTGCAGTAGGTGAACAAAGATGGATCTGGTGGGCATTTGACCTTTATATGCTTAAATCAATGTACTGGTACCTAATGATGAGAGGTTTAATGTAATATGCAAAAGATTGTGATAAGGGAAGCAGTGATTTTTACTGCTTTGCTTATCTCTCTTGCTGTGCTTATGCATCCAGATCTACTTTCTGATCCAAAAGAGAGATTTGCTTTAATTGAGGATCGGGGAAATTTTCTGCACCCGTTTGTTTATACATTTATTGTATATATTCTTCTATTTATTATCCGTTTCGTCGTTACAAAAGTTAAAACTTTTTTTACAAAAAACAAGAACAATTAATCAATACTTAAAGCTTAGTTGGATATAATTCCGAACTTTTTGTAGAAATACAACCTAAAAATATTTAAGGACCATAGATGTACGCAATTATTAAAAATGGTGGTAAGCAGTATAAAGTTCAAGAAGGTGACGTTCTTTCTTTAGATAAAATGTCTCTTGAGCCAGAAGCTACTATCGAGATCAAAGAAGTATTAGCTGTAAATGCTGGTGAGTTAAAAGTAGGAACACCATTCGTAGAGGGTGCTGTTGTAACTGCTGAAGTTATTAGCGAAGGGCGTGATAAGAAAGTTGTAATTTTCAAAAAACGTCGTCGTAAAGATAGTAAAGTAAAACGTGGTTTTAGACGTGATCATACACGTGTTCGTATCACAAAAATAGCTGCATAAGCTAAAAACTAAAGAGGAGATTTAGAATGGCACATAAGAAAGGTCAAGGTAGTACACAGAATAATCGTGACTCAGCTGGTAGAAGACTTGGTGTAAAAAAATATGGTGGTGAAGCTGTTGTAGCTGGAAACATTATTATCCGTCAAAGAGGAACTAAAGTTCATCCAGGTAAAAATGTTGGTATGGGTAAAGATCATACTCTTTTTGCTTTAGTTGATGGTGTTGTTGCATTTGAAAGAAAAGACAAAAAACGTCAACAAGTTTCTATCATTCCTGCTGCATAATTTCTACATTGCTATTTGGGTTTTCCCAAGTAGCTTTTCTTTCTTTAACTTTTTCATTTTATAATTTTGCTACAAATATTTAATAATCTACTAGATGTATGTAGTTGATTTTTAAGTATTTTCAGTTTTCTAACTAAATCAGGAGTTCATTTGTTTACAGATAGTGTTGAATTAACAGTTTCATCGGGAAAAGGTGGAGCAGGGTGTGTTGCGTTTCGTAGAGAAAAGTTTGTTTTAAACGGTGGACCAAACGGTGGTGATGGTGGAAAAGGTGGTGATATCTGGTTTAAATGTGATAACAATACCCATACACTTTCCCATTTTCAACGTAAAATGCATATAAAAGCAGATAATGGACGTCCAGGTGAAGGATCAAACTGTACTGGAAAATCTGGTGCAAAAAAAGTGATTATAGTTCCACCTGGAACACAAATCGTAGATGCCGAGACTGGTGAAGTGCTTTTAGATATGACAGAACATGGTCAAGAAGTGAAGTTTTTAGAAGGTGGTAAAGGTGGACTTGGAAATACACATTTTAAATCACCTACAAATCAAAGACCAACGTATGCACAACCTGGTGAAAAAGGGCAAACACGCCATATCAAACTAGATCTTAAACTTATTGCTGATGTTGGGCTTGTAGGATTTCCAAATGTTGGAAAATCTACATTGATTTCAACGGTTTCAAATGCTCGACCAGAGATTGCAAACTATGAATTTACAACGCTTACGCCTAAACTAGGTCAAGTTAATATTGGTGATTATGAATCGTTTGTGATGGCTGATATTCCAGGGATAATTGGTGGAGCACACGAAGGTAAAGGACTTGGTATTAAATTTTTACGCCATATTGAGCGAACAAAAACATTGTTGTTTATGATCGATTTAGCTTCATATAGAGATTTAAAAGAGCAGATTGATGTGCTTCGTGAAGAAGTTGCTTCATTCTCTGAAAAACTTGCAAACTCAAAATATGCTATTGCTTTAACACGTGTTGATATCGTTCCACCTGAAGATATAGAAAAATTGATAGGTGGTTTTATAGAGATGATGGGTTTACAACCAACACATACTTCAGAATTTGATTTTGATTCACAATTACCATATTTTATTCAAGATAGTGTAGATGAAACATTAGGGTATGATAGAAATAAACCATATTTTATTGTTCCTATATCTTCAGCTACACATAAAAATATTGAGCCATTGAAATATGCACTCTTTAATTTGGTGCAACAAAGTAGAGATTAATGAAACGGGTTGTAGTTAAAGTTGGAAGTGCTGTTTTAACACAAGATGGAACAATTGCACTTGAACGGATGCAAGCTTTAGTTGATTTTATAGCAGAGTTGAAAAACAACTATGAGGTGATTCTTGTTTCTTCTGGTGCAGTTGCAGGTGGCTATACAAAGCTACAACTTGATCGTAGTATTTTAGCAAATAAACAAGCACTCGCAGCTATTGGGCAACCTGTATTGATGCAAAAATATGCTAAGAAATTTTCAATATATAATCTTATCACAGCACAAGTTTTAGTTACAGCCGCAAATCTTAGTAAAAATGATGAGATAGTACGTGTAAAAAATACTATGAACACATTATTAAAAAATGATGTTATTCCTATTGTAAATGAAAATGATGCAACAGCAACAGATGAACTTGAAGTGGGAGATAATGATCAACTCTCAGCATATATAACACAACATACTGATGCTGATTTATTGATTATACTTTCAGATATTGATGCATATTATGATAAAGATCCTCATAAATATTCAGATGCAAAACCACGTAAGGTTGTAGCATCTATTTCTAAAGAGGAATTACAAAAAGATGTTTCACCAAACAATATCTTTGCAACAGGTGGCATAGTTACAAAACTCAAAGCAGCAGCGTATCTTTTGGATCACCAAAAACAGATGTTTTTAGCTAGTGGTTTTGATTTGAGTGATGCACGAGCATTTATGCTTGAAAATGAGCATCGTGGTGGAACACTGTTTACTCACGATTATTCATTATAATTCTAGAATAAAAGGGAGATGATGAGTACAAGTAAAAAAATTATTTTTATGGGGACACCATCATATGCTGATACTATTTTGCATGCTTTAATAGACGCATCAGATATTGATATTGTTGCTGTATATACACAACCAGACAAACCTGTTGGACGAAAAAAGGTACTTACTCCTCCTCCTGTCAAAGAGACTGCTTTAAAATATAATATACCATGTTTTCAACCTGTTTCATTAAAAGATGAAAAAAGTGTTGAAGAGTTAGTTGCTATTGAGTGTGATTATATTGTAGTTGCTGCATATGGACAGATTCTTCCAAAGAGTATATTAGACCATGCTCCTTCTATTAATTTACATGCATCGATTTTACCTCAATACAGGGGTGCTTCTCCTATTCAACAGTCTCTTCTTAATGGAGATACACAAACAGGTGTAACGGCGATGCTTATGGATGAAGGGCTCGATACCGGTGCGATTATAAAGATACAAAAAGTCACTATAACAAAAACAATGATGGCAGAAGAACTTTTTAACCTTTTAAGTGATGTTGCAGCATCATTGAGTGTTGATGTGATTCGTAATTATCAACAGTATTCACCTGTACCACAAGATGAATCACAAGCAACATATTGTAAAAAAATCACTAAAGCAGATGGATTGCTTGATCTTCATGATGATGCGCAAGTACTATATAATAAATATCGTGCATATACACCATGGCCTGGTGTTTATCTTGAGTCTGGAATAAAATTAAAGCAGATAAAATACAGTGATATTACTTATGAAAATAAGGCAACAAAAATTGTTGCAATAGATAAAGATCATATTGTAGTTGCGTGTGCACAAGGCAGTTTGCTTATATATAAGGTACAACCAAAATCAAAAAAAGAGATGGATGTATCTGCATATATTAATGGTAAAAGATTACAAATTGAAGATAGTTTTTTATAAAGAGCTTCCATCAACACAACTCTTTTTAAAAGAGCAGATACAAAAAAGTATAATAAACGAAAATATTGCTATTTATGCTCAAAGACAAACTGCTGGTATTGGTAGTAGAAATAATAGTTGGCAGACACAAGAGGGAAACTTTTATTGCTCTTTTGCTATACAAAAAAAAGATCTTCCATGTGATCTTCCTTTAGCATCTGCATCTATATACTATAGTTGCATTTTGCAACAGTTATTGCAAAAAAAAGGGTCAAAAGTATGGCTTAAATGGCCTAATGATTTATATATTCAAGAGAAAAAAATAGGTGGAATGATTACACATATGGTGGGAGAGTTTTTAGTGTGTGGTGTAGGGATAAATCTTCTTAGTGCTCCAAAAGAGAGTGCACTCCTTGATATAAAAATATCTTCAAAAAATTTAATAGAATTGTATATGAAAGATATAGAAAAAAAAGAGTTATGGAAGCAAGTTTTTAGCAAATATAAGTTAGAATTTGCTCGAAATAAAGATTTTTTTGCACACCACAATGGAAACAAGTTTTCTTTAAGGGATGCAATACTTGAAGATGATGGTAGTTTGAGCATAGATGGAGAGAGGATATATAGTTTAAGATGAGTGAAATAATTGTCATAGCAAATCAAAAAGGTGGTGTTGGTAAAACAACAACTGCTGTTAATCTGTCTGCATCATTAGCAGTTGCTGAGAAAAAGGTTCTTCTTATCGATTGTGATCCTCAAGCAAATGCGACAACATCTCTGGGTTTTCATAGAAATGGTTATGAATTTAATATTTATCATGTTCTTATTGGGACAAAAAAGCTTAAAGATATTATTTTAAAATCTGATTTACCAACTTTGCATCTTGCTCCTTCAAATATCGGTTTGGTTGGTATAGAAAAAGAGTATTATGATGCTGATAAAGCAAAGGGAAGAGAACTCGTTTTAAAAAAAGCGATTGATAAAGTCAAAAAAGATTATGACTATGTAATTATTGATTCTCCACCTGCTCTTGGACCTATGACGATTAATGCACTTTCAGCTTCAAACTCTGTTATAATCCCTATTCAGTGTGAATTTTTTGCACTTGAGGGACTTGCTCAGTTATTAAATACTGTCAAACTGGTTCGAAAATCTATTAATCCAAAACTTACAATAAAAGGTTTTTTACCAACTATGTATTCATCACAGAATAACCTTTCTAAACAGGTTTTTGCTGATTTAAGACAACATTTTAAAGGGAAACTTTTTATGGATGATGATAAAAAATATATTGTAGTTCCAAGAAATGTCAAATTGGCAGAATCCCCTTCATTTGGAAAGCCAGCAATTTTGTATGATGTAAAATCGGCAGGTTCTATAGCCTATCAAAATTTAGCACAAGCAATAATAAAATAAGGAGATCCGTACGTGAAAAGCCAAAAATTAGGTCGTGGACTTGATGCCCTTTTAGGTGAGATCGATCTTGCATACGAGAATGAAGGATCTAACAAAAATGTTATTATTGAAATACCTTTAAAAGAGATACAACCAAATCCATATCAACCAAGAAAAACATTTGATGAGAAATCATTACAAGAGCTTGCTGAATCTATTAAAGAAGATGGATTATTGCAACCAATAGTTGTTACAGAGGATATCGATAATTATACTATTATTGCTGGTGAAAGACGTTTTAGAGCTAGCAAATTGGCAAAGCAAAAAACTATTAAAGCTATTGTGATTAGTGTAACTCCTCAACAGATGCAACAACACGCACTTATTGAGAATATTCAGCGTGAAGAGCTTAATGCAATCGAACTTGCACAAGCGTATAATGAGCTTATTAAGTTACACGAGATAACACATGAAGAACTTGCAGGTATGATTCATAAAAGTCGGACACATATCACAAATTCTTTGCGTTTGTTACAACTCTCGTCAAAAACACAAAAAGCATTGCTAGATAAAAAGATATCAGCAGGTCATGCGAAAGTTCTTGTTGGTCTTGATGAAAAAGAACAAGAATTAATGGTTCATTCAATAATTGGACAAAAACTGAGTGTTCGTGAAGTTGAATCTATGATAAAAAGTATGAAAAATGAACAAAAAAAATCTTCTAAAACAACTCCAAAAGAGGAGAAATTTTCTTTCGATTCTCTTGAAGAAAAACTTAAAAATTTAGATTTTTCTTATAAAATTTCACAAAATAAGCTTATTTTTGAATTTACTTCACAAGAAAAAATAGAGGAATTTTTGGCGCATTTACGCTAATTTTTCCACTTTTTTTTCTTTTATTAATCCATTTAACTATCCTTTCAATTTAATCATAGTATAATCTCGCAACTTTTAGGAGGTGCTATGTTAGATATAAATCCAATGCTACTTTTGGCTACATTTATTGTATTTGTTTCGCTTATAGCCGTTCTGAATAGTTGGCTTTACAATCCATTGTTTGGCTTTATGAATAAGCGTGATATCGACATCAAAAGAGACTTAGATCAAGTTGGATCTAATGATGCTGAGATCGCAGAGCTTAAACAAAAAGCAGAATCAATTATTGCTAATGCTAAACTAGAGGCAGCGGCCCTAAGAGAAAAAGTTATTGCTGAGGCTAAAGAACAAGCTGAAAGCAAAATAGAAGCTAAACGTGCTGAACTTACACAGGAATATGCAGAATTTGAGAAATCTCTTCAAGCGTCAAAAGAGACGTTAAGAGCTGATCTTATGAAACAAGTTCCTGGGTTTAAAGAAGCAATAAAAGCTAAAATTAGTCAAATATAAGGGTGTAATGTGAGTAGAATTTTAGTATTAATGCTAATGATATCAACTTATGCATTGGCATCTGAAGCTGAGCATGGTGGAACAGATATAGTTCAAAGAACTGTAAACTTTCTACTTTTTGCTGGGCTTGTTTGGTATCTTGTTGGTGAGCCGATCAAGAGTTATTTTACTTCAAGAAGTCAAGCGATAGCTGATAGACTAAAAGAGGTTCAAAATAAACTTGATGAGTCTGTGAATCAGAAAAAAGAGGTTTTAGCTCAAGTTGCAGAGGCAGAGAAATTTGCTGAAGAGTTAGCTGTTGCTACAAAAAAAGAGAGCAAAATAATTAATGACAATATTATGCAACAATGTGAAGCTGATATTGAAACATTAGTAAAACAACATGCTTCTAAACAAGAGTTTGAAGAGCGTAAAATGGTTCGTGAACTTGTAGAAGAAATTGTTGGTGAAACATTAGCTCAAAGTGCTGATACTTTTGATAAAAAAGCAATGGCAAATGTTATTTTAAAGAAGGTGGCATAAAGCATGGAAGAGTTAATCGCTAAGAAATATATAAAAGCCTTAAAAGATGGTTCAGATTTAAAATATATTCAAGGTGTTAAAAGTGTATTTGATGCACTTGCTAGCTCTTTTGAAGATGATAAATTTGTAAATATTGTTTCTAATCCAAACGTAAATGTTAAAGATAAAGAAACACTACTTTTAGATGCTGTGAAATCTGCGAAATCTGATAAGTTGAACAACTTTATCAAATTGTTGGTTGAACACAAAAGAATCAACATTATCCCTGCAATTGCAAAAGAGTTGGGAAGAGACATCGCAAATGAAACTAAAACATATAGTGGTGTTGTATATAGTAATACAAAAATAGACGCAAAAACTATCAAACAACTTGCTTCTGGTTTAAGTAAGAAGTTTGATTCTACTATAACATTAGAATATGTTAAAAGTGATTTTAACGGCATTAAGGTTGAAGTAGAAGGTTTAGGTGTAGAGATTGATTTCTCTAAAGATAGAATTAACAGTCAGATTATAGAACATATAATCAAAGCAATTTAACTTCAAGAGAGGAGAATAATAGTGGTAGCAAAAATTCAAGCTGATGAGATCAGCTCAATAATTAAAGAGCGTATCGACAATTTTGAACTAAATGTTGATATTAATGAAACAGGTAAGATCGTTTCTTACGCTGATGGTGTTGCACAAGTTTATGGACTTAGCAATGCAATGGCTGGAGAGATGGTAGAGTTCGAAGAGGGGACTAAAGGTTTAGTAATGAACCTTGAAGAGAGCAGTGTAGGTGTTGTTATCTTAGGTGCTGGTACTGAACTTCGTGAAGGTATGAGTGTTAAGCGTCTTGGAAAACTTCTTCGTGTTCCTGTTGGTGATGCACTTCTTGGTCGTGTTGTAAATGCACTTGGTGAACCAATTGATGGAAAAGGTCCAATCGAAGCTACTGAAACTCGTTTCGTAGAAGAAAAAGCTCCTGGTATTATGGAAAGAAAATCTGTTCATGAACCATTAGCAACTGGTATTAAAGCTATCGATGCTCTAGTTCCAATCGGTCGTGGTCAACGTGAGCTTATCATTGGTGATAGACAAACTGGTAAAACAACTGTTGCACTTGACACTATCATTAACCAAAAAGGTAATGGTGTTGTATGTATCTATGTTGCTGTTGGTCAAAAAGAATCAACTGTAGCGCAAATTGTTCGTCGTTTAGAAGAGCATGGTGCATTAGAATATACTATCGTTGTTTCTGCAACTGCTGCTGAAGCTGCTGCATTACAATTCTTAGCTCCATATACTGGTGTTACAATGGGTGAATATTTCCGTGATAATGCACGTCATGGTCTTATCGTTTATGATGATCTTTCAAAACACGCAGTAGCATATCGTGAAATGTCACTTATCCTTCGTCGTCCTCCAGGTCGTGAAGCATATCCAGGGGATGTTTTCTATGTTCATTCTCGTTTACTTGAAAGAGCTGCAAAACTTTCTGATGAAGAGGGTGCAGGTTCATTAACTGCTTTACCTATTATTGAAACTCAAGCAGGTGATGTTGCGGCATATATCCCAACAAATGTTATCTCTATTACTGATGGTCAGATCTTCTTAGAAACTGATCTTTTCAACTCAGGTATCCGTCCAGCGATTAACGTTGGTCTTTCTGTATCTCGTGTTGGTGGTGCAGCTCAGATTAAAGCTACTAAGCAAGTTGCTGGTACATTACGTCTTGATCTTGCTCAGTATCGTGAACTTCAAGCATTTGCTCAGTTTGCATCTGATCTTGATGAAGTATCAAGAAAACAACTTGAGCGTGGTCAAAGAATGGTAGAAGTTCTAAAACAAGGGCCTTTCTCTCCACTTTCTGCTGAGAAACAAGTTGTTATTATTTTCGCTGGTAATGAAGGTTTCTTAGATGATTTCGATCCATCAAATGTAGTTCGTTTTGAAGCTGAGCTCTATCCGTTTATCGAAGCATCATATCCTCAAATTTTTGAGAATATCAGAAGCTCTAAAAAAGTAGATGATGATACGAAAGCATTATTATTAAAAGCACTTGAAGAGTTTAAAGCTAGCTTCGTAGCAGCATAAGGATTACTCAATGGCAAACTTGAAAGATATTCAAAGACAAATAAAGAGTGTTAGCAATACGCAAAAGACTACTCGTGCGATGAAACTTGTTTCAACTGCGAAACTTCGTCGTGCAGAAGAACTTGCAAAACGCTCACGTCTTTATGCAAATAAAATGAATCAGGTGATTGCCGAAATAGCTGGACGTATTAAATGTAATAAAGTTGGTGGATTAGATAATCGTTATTTTGAAAAGATTGAAAATCCAAAAACTGTTGACATTATTTTTGTAACTGCTGATAAAGGTTTATGTGGTGGTTTTAATATTCAAACTATTAAAGCTGTAAATAAACTCTTAAAAGAGTACAAAGAAAAAGATGTCAAAGTACGTCTTCGTGGTATCGGTAAAAAAGGTATAGAGTTTTTTAACTATAATGAAGTTGAACTATTCGATACAGTAGTAGGACTGAGCTCTAAGCCAGATAAAGAACAATCTGATGAGTTTATTAAACTTTCTATTGATGACTTTAGAGATGGAAAAGTTGATGCAATTCATCTTGTTTATAATGGTTATAAAAACATGATTACACAAGAGTTACATGTTAAACAAGTTTTACCTGTTGACAGTGATGCTTTTGATTGTGATGAAGCTCAAAAAAGTTCTATGCTAGAAGTGGAAGCAGAAGATGAAGAACTGCTATTAAATTCACTTGTAGCAAAATATGTTGGATACAACATGTACTACTCTTTGATTGATTCTGTTGCTGCTGAACATTCAGCGCGTATGCAAGCGATGGATGCTGCAACGAATAATGCAAAAGAGATGGTTAAAAACTTAAATGTTGAATTTAATAAAGCGCGTCAAGCTGCAATTACTACTGAGCTGATAGAGATTATCAGTGGTGTAGAGTCTATGAAATAATGGAGAAAAATATGATTGGAAAAATTAGCCAGGTAATGGGTCCTGTTGTTGATGTTGATTTTGATGGTTATCTTCCAGTAATTAACGAAGCGATTGAAGTTAATGTTAAT
>Ga0256843_1000173_pt1 | contig 57308 bp, 45 predicted proteins | sample AlvinellametaG_FD_191572 | JGI IMG/M metagenome (GOLD analysis project Ga0256843, IMG submission 191572) | Pompeii worm associated microbial communities from hydrothermal vent at the East Pacific Rise, Pacific Ocean - Alvinella | ecosystem: Host-associated > Annelida > Integument > Unclassified ...
TTTTCAAAAACAACTTCAATAAATTAAAAACTATAAAAAATCTCCATAAATAAAAACATCAAAATATAAGAAACAATAAAATAATCCACCCCTTCGAAACCCACTAAAACCAAATAAAAAACAAAAATTAAGACAAAAAACTCAAAACACAAAAAAACAAAAACAAACAGCAAGATAAATAATTAAAAACCTTAGTCATATTTAAATAAAAGTTGAGTTAAAATTTTAAGTAGGGATGTTAAAGGTGGGAGTTATGGAGCAAGAAATGGATGTTATAAAAGAAACGTTCGAAAAAATTAAAAATATGGAGATTAGAGGAGCTGGTAGAATTGGCAGGGCTGCGGCTAATGCATTAAAAATGTATGCATTAAAAATACAGCATTTGAGTAATGAGGAATTTAAAAATAGGATGAAGAAAGCGGGGGAGGTATTAGTATCTGCACGACCAACGGCAGTTTCTTTACCAAATGCAGTAAAATTTGTTTTAAAGGGTTTAGAAGATGAGGATCCGAAGGTTGGAGTTGTAAAAAGAGCAGAGGAGTTTATAAATTCATCATTAAAGGCAATTGAAAATATAGGAAAATTTGGGGCTAATAGAATAAGAGATGGAGACACAATACTAACTCATTGCAACTCTGAAGCTGCGATAAGTGTTATAAAAACTGCTTATGATGAGGGAAAGGATATTAAGGTATTTTGCACTGAAACAAGACCACGGAATCAGGGATATATAACTGCTAAAACCCTATACGATTATGGTATAGATACAACCCTCATTGTAGATTCCGCAGTTAGATACTTTATAAGGGAGATAGATATTGTTGTTGTTGGAGCAGATGCTATAACAGCAAACGGATGTCTTGTGAACAAAATTGGAACCTCACAAATAGCGTTAGTAGCAAATGAAAGCAGAGTTCCTTTTTTAACTGCTGCAGAGACATATAAGTTCCATCCGAAAACAATAGTTGGAGAGTTAATAGAGATTGAAGAGAGAGATCCTTCAGAGGTCGTGGTTTTTGAAGGAAAGTATCGAGGGATAAATATCAGAAACCCTGCTTTTGATGTAACGCCATCTAAGTATATTGATGCAATAATAACAGAAGTGGGCTTGATCCCTCCCCAGGGAGCGTGGTATATTATTGAAAAATACTTCGGATGGTTAAAATAAAAGAGTTAAATAATTTGCTGTTAAATTCATTTTATTAATTGCTTGAATTATTTAAAATACATTAAAATAAAAATATTTACATTTACAAAAGAACACTATAAAAAACGTTTATATATCACTTCTTCTTTAAAAGTATATTCTGCCAATCAGGTGGCGACCTTTTTGGGATGAAACCACCTCGGCACTCTACCCACAAGGCGGCCGTCCCGAGTAGCCGTCTGGGCTTCGATGAAGGTTATCGGTTTTCCAAGGGTAGAGACATTTTTTTAAATTTAATATCAAACTCTCTCTTAAATAAAAATAAAAAATAATAAAAAATAAATTTATATCATAGATAGTTGTTCTTATTTGATTTATATTTTAATAATTTTACAGTTTGTTTTATCTCCATTAAAAGGGATTTTGATAATAAAAATGATATATTATGAACTTAACCTCATTGGTGATCTAATTGATAGAACATATAAAAAAAGAGATTTTAGAGGAGATAAAACCATCAAAGGAGGAAATGGAAAATCTCAAATGTAAAGCCAATACTATAACAAAAAAAATCTGGGAAATTATTAAAAGAAATAATTATCCTGTCTTAGAAGTTTTATTGGTTGGATCCTCTGCAAGAAATACAAATTTAAAGAACGATTATGATATTGACATCTTTTTATTATTTGACAGATCTGTCAATGAGGAGATGCTTGAAGATATTGGAATAAAGATCGGAATTGAGACAATAAGTGAACTAAATGGAACCTATTCAATAAACTATGCCTCTCATCCGTACGTTAATGGAGTGATAGATGGGTATGAAGTGGATATAGTGCCCTGTTATAAAATTGAATTTGGAGAGAAGATAATATCTGCCGTTGATCGAACTCCTCTTCATCATAAATTTTTATGTAGTAGATTAAATGAAGTGTTGTGTGATGAGGTTAGATTGTTGAAGGCATTTTTAAAAAGCTTGGGCCTTTATGGATCTGATGTTAAAACTAAGGGTTTTTCTGGTTATCTATGCGAGTTGTTAATCTTACATTATGGATCATTTGAAAATTTACTAAAAGATGCTCAAAATTGGAAATTAGGAAAAACAATAATTTTAAAAGATATTTTTGAATTATACGATAGGGAAAAAATTAATCTAAAAAGATTTGATGAGCCACTTGTAGTTTACGATCCTGTGGATTTAAATAGAAATGTTGCCTCTCCACTAAGCAGAGAGAACTTCTGCAAATTTGTATTCTATGCAAGAGAATTTCTAAAAAACCCATCATTAGAGTTTTTTAAAGATTATGGAAAAAAAATTGAGGAAAAATTGGAAGATAGGCCTCATGGATATAGATTGATGTTAAGGATTCAAAGGGGAGATGTTGTAGATGACATACTCTACCCACAGATGGAAAAGCTTCAAAAAAGTATAAATAAAGCAATAACTAAAAATGAATTTGTAATTTTGAGTTGTAAATGCTTTGCAGATGATAACTTCTGTTATCTCTATTGGGAATTTTTAGTTGAGAAACTGCCAAAAGTTATGATAAGAGAAGGACCTCCTGTGTTTGATAAAGATAGAGTCGAAAATTTTCTAAAAAAGTATGATAAAGTTTTTGTAAAGGGTTGTAAAGTATGTGCCTACACTGAGAGGAAATACTCTCATGTGGTTGAGTTGTTTGAGGATATTGTAAATGGAAAGTTTAACAATATTTCAATTCCAAAGCATGTAAATCCAAAAAATGGAGAGATCGTTGAGTTAAATAAAACTTATCCTGATTAGTTATTTCCTATCTCTTAATCTTTATTAAATCTTATTAAATTTTCTCTCTCTCCTTCATAACCTTATTTGCCAAACTTTTAAAGTGTTTTATGTGTTTAATGAATTTGTTTTGATATTGAAAAGACCTTAGAGTAGGGTAATTATGGATAGCACTGGAAATTTAATTAATAGTGCAAATGAATTTCTGGATTCTTTAAGTGGGTTAAATGAGAAAATAAAAACAGTAGTTGAGAAAATAAAAAATAAGAAGATTGATAAAAGTGAATTATCCGATATAATTTCCACATTGGAAAAAAATTTAAAGATCTTGCAGGATTTAAAATCAAAAATGGAGTTTTTAGAATTTGATTCCCCCTATAAAAACGTTGGGAAATTGAAAGGGGGCTATGATAGTGAAGGACTACAAGAAATAGCAAGTTATAGCACATATCTCAGGAGAATAGCGAGTGAGAAAAAGGGGATCTTGGAGAGAGTAAGGCATGCATTAGCAGCCCATAAGATCGCTTTATCTCACTTAACTGAAGATATTGGGAACATCTTACTTCCTCCGAATCTTCCGTTGGATGGATCTTACAAGAGGATGATGTTTGAATTCCCTCCTTATCTTGTATCAACGTATAAAACTTTTTTAGACATCTTAGAGCCGAAGGGTAGGGGGGTTTTAACATCTTATACGATCTCTCTTATCGTCATAGATAAGGGAAAAAGAGAATTTAAAAGAGTAAAGGTGGAGGATCCAAATTACGAGAAATTTATTAAAGAAAAGTTTGGAAATGCTATAATTACATCAATAAAAAGAAATTTTTCAAAAAATAAAATAATAGACGATCAGTATGTTAGAAGGGTCTTAGCAATTGGATATTTAAAGACGTATAAAGATGAGATAGAAAACTCTATCAAGAAAAAGATCGATGAGTTGTTAAACGAAGAAGAAAAATCCTGTCTAAACAAATATTTAGACATATGTATGATGTTTAGAACTGAAACAGATGTAAATGGTGGAATCTTAGATATTAGATGTATGGAAGAGAAAAAATTAAAAGAATTAGAATTAAAGGAGATGCTCGAGAGAGAAGGGCTTTTTAAAAATGGAGAACCGATAGATCCACTAAAAAAAGCTCTCCAAATTAGAAATGAAATATCAAAAGAGATCTCTAAGGACATACTTATCAAAAAGTTTTCTGAAGATGTGTTTAAATTTTACCTTTGCAAAACGCCAGATGAAAGAGCGAGAAGCAACTTATTCCCCTCAATAATGATCACTCCTCAAAAAGGATTCTTATCTTGGATGAAGGTTGATGGGATTAATTGCACTGATGTGTTGGATTTAAAATTTAAATTGGAAGAAGAACTGCCAAAATATCAAATTCCATTAAAAAATATTGGAGGGGTTGCACTTTATTTAATTCACGATTGGAATGCGGTAGAGAGATTCAACTTTGATAAGAAAGAGATTGAAGATCTGCTTAAAAAGATAGCATTAATAGAGCCAATAAAAGAAGTTTTAAAAGAAAAAAACGTTGATGTTAAAAAGTTAGAAAAGTATGGAAAAGTTAAAAAAGAGAAGACAAAGAAGTTTTTAGATTTATTGAGTGGGATATAATTTGAGAGGTGAAGAATGAAAGCGAGAAAATTGTCAAAAAGAGAAATAAATCTTATTAGTAAAGAGTTAGAAAGATACATAAGAAAAAACGCAGTAAAAAATTTTAAATATGAAAGATTAATTGCTTTGGAGGGGAATTGGACAACTGTTTGCTACACAAACACATCTGTTATAAAAGCGTTAAAAAACTTTAACAATATATTTTCAGTTGGTAATGTATTTGGGGAGATTAGAAAAGATTTTAAACTTTCATTAGAAGGATTTAGCTTAATTTCTGATCAAATAGTAAATAATTATGCAGTTGTGAATGAGAAAGCAGAAGAATTATTTCTATATGGAAGAGACATATTTAAAAACTCAATCTTAGAAATAAACGGCTCTGGAAGGATCGCAGTTTTTAACAAAAATAGAGAATTTTTAGGAATTGGATTTTTTGATGGTAAGATGATAAAAAATATAAAAGATAAAGGGTGGTATTTAAGAGAAGGAGGATGATTACGTTGCCACTAATAATATTTTGTTTTTAAATTTTTTATAAATTTTTTAATTGTTATTTTTAATTTTTAATTAATAATTAATTTTCATTAAGTATTTCAAAGGTGAAATCATGAAAACAGAAACTTCAAAAGTTTTAGCCAAAAAGATACTTCTGGATATTTACAGAAGTTTAGATGAGTTTTCTAAGGATGTTATTAGGGGGGATTTGGCAGATATTGAATTTAAAGGATTTTATTTAAAAGGAAAAAATGGGGAGAAAGCGTATATTAGATGTTTAGATGATATTGATCATTTGGAGGATTTTGATGTTGAGACAAGAAAATACACATTAAAAAGTGTAAATTTAAAAAATCTTGATGAAGGATTGATGATCATAACCTTATCTTCAAGAACAAGCAAAGAATATAAGTTTGACGCAAGAAATTATAACATAATTTACCCTACAAACAACACAACAATCGAGTTCAAGGAAAGGATATTAAAATGGATGGAGTTAGAGGATGAAGAGTTGGATGAAAAGATTATCGAATTTGACACAAACGTAAATGAGATTTTGGAAGAGTTAATAGATGAAGTAGGATTTAAAGGAGAGGTCTCTGTTTATATCGATGTATTTATGGATGTTAATAGAATAGAGAATTTTGTTGAAAGGGAGGATGGAAAAATCCTTATATGGATACATCCTGTCTTTCTATTCTCAACAGATGACGTTTTGAGAGGTTTACTCGCTTATGAACTTTCAAGATTTAAAAACAAGTTTTTAGAGGTTGCATATAAAGACGTAATCAAATACTGCAAAGAGTTAAAAAAATTAACCAACAAAAAACCGAAAGTTTTGGAAAAAGTGAAAGCCATTGCCAACAAATATGGAGATGCTGAATCACTCAACCTAATAAATGAAATAGAGAACGAATAAAAATAAATAGATAAAATCAAAGAAGTCCTGTTGTTATTATTTACCCATAAATTCTCTTATTGCTATTTTTTTAAGTTTTTCTTTTAATGTATCCAAGTTTATTTCACTGTTGGCAGAGATCTTTAACACCTCTTCCACTCCCAGTTCTCTTAACTTTTCCTCTATTTCTCTGATCTTATCTTCACTTGCTAAGTCAATTTTGTTTATGGCCACAACCATCGGCACGTTGAATAACTGCTTTATCTCCTTGAGGAGGTTGATCTGATCCTCTATCGTATAACCACAAAACTCACTCGCGTCTATAACAAACAAAACCACGTTTGCAAGGTAATTTAACGCCAAGATCGCCTGCAACTCAATATCATTTCTTTCATGTAATGGTCTATCCAACAATCCAGGGGTGTCCACCATTTGAATCTCTCCCATATAACCAACATTTATTCCCTTAGTTGTAAAAGGATAGCTGTTTATTTCAACATCCGCTCCAGTGAGTTTTTTTAAAAGGGTTGATTTACCAACGTTTGGATAACCAGCGATAACTACTGTTGGTAGATCCTTAAATGTCGGTAGTTCTTTTAATTTCTCTCTTGCCACAGCTATAAATGCCATTTCTGGATGTATCTGCTCTAATATTGATTTAACTCTACCAACAAATTCTTTTCTTAATTTTCCTGCCTGTTGTGGAGTTCTTGCTTTCCTAATTTTTCTCGCATACTCATTTCCTAATTTTCTAACTAATTCAGAAGCCCACTTAAACGCTCCCATCGATTTTTTAAATTCATCAATTCCTACCAAAACCTCTACCATCTCTTGATAAAACTTAGGTAATTTTCTTATTGGAGGGGTTTTATCTATAACCTTCTGTAAGTTATCTGCCACAACCGAAGAGATGGTTCTTACTTTATGCTCCTCAACGAATCTTGCCTTTAAAAGCCATGGCAACTCTTTCTGTCTCATCTCAACTGCCACCTTTTCTCCTCTCCTCAGTGCCTTAGCCATTAATTCATCAGGCATCAATATAGTCGGCATTTTTTTAAATGGATTCGCTTCTTTTCCCATAGATCTCACCAAAAAAGTTAAATTATTGATATAGTTAGATTCGAATTACAATTTAAAAATAATCGAATCATATTTATTTAAAATTAAAAATTAAAAATTGAGTGAAAAAGTTATAATATTCAATTTTGCTATTGGTGGAGTTATTCTCTTCCTATCCTAAATATCTTTTTATATCTTCTTTATTGATCTATTTTATTTCTGTTTTATTTTTGTAAGAGGATATATACATCATCTCCTGTTTTAACCTTTCTCAAAAACTCGGCATTTTTAACGATCTTTCCAACAATGTTGGTTTTTTCAAAACTCTCTCCAGTAGGGCCAAATTTATCGCTCTCGCTTAATCTAACACCGATCATACCTTTGTATCTACTGACCATGTTTGTAACTCCTATCGAACAGGCCTCTACTTTATCTGTTGGAACGTTCTCTGGGAGAAGCCCTTTCGCATATTCCGGATTTCCTTTGAACATTATTATGTCATTGTGTTTGAAATATACGTGGAGTTTTCCTACCCTCTTGGTGGTTAAGCCAGTTGTTTTTCTGAAATACCACGCTGTAATTGGGGCTTTATCTTCATATAACTCAACAACCACTATTTTATCCTTATTTAATCCTCTAATTTTGACTTTTTTCTCTTTCAATACATCTAAGGTAAAGTCGGGCTGTTGATCGACAACAATTGCATTTTCTAAGTCCCCTTCTTTTTCAACTTCAATATCATATCTCTTCAAAAGATCTTCCGCCTCTTCCATAGTTAAGCCAATAACACACAACCTCTCAGGGATGGTTTTTACTGATAGAATTCCTGATTCTGAGAAATCCACCAACTCCATCCCTTCTTTAACTCTACCAACGACTGTATGGGATAGGGATGAACTTCTACTCTCCCTATAAATATAAACTTTTCCTTCTCCAGCTCCATAGTTTCTTACAGTTATAAAGCCCCTATCCCTATCTATTAGGTTTCCTTCCTCGATTTTCAATGTCTGTAATCTACAATCTGCGATAAATGTGTTTGTATTTTCAGTTATCTCAAAGGTTCCGTCCTCCATTAAAGCTAAACAATGCTCAACTGCTGAGGGTGTTCCATCGAACTCTGCCGTAAAGTAAGTAAATATCTTCCATCCGTCTTCAAGTTTTAGGTTTAAATCAGTTGTTACGATGTAATCAACTGCTTCTTTCTCTTCTCTAATCGGCTCAATATCTATTATCTTATCTCCTACTTCTAATCTGTCAATTACCCACTTACCTCCTACGACAATCCCAATTTTTGGATCCTTTAATCCATAAACTCCTTCTGTTTTTCTTTTTATAAAAACAATATGCCCTTCATCCTTGTCTAAGCCAGATATACTCAAAACAACATCCCATTTTTTAAATTCTTTTTCTTCTGTTGAGATCTCTAAGTCGATCCTTGTAGATCCAAATGCAACATCTATTCCACTGATCCATCTCAATTTTTTAACAAAATTTTTATAATTTTCTGTGAAAAATTTCGCTGTCTCGTTATTCTCGGTTATTGCTATTGTTATATTTCCTTTTGTAGTTTTAATTAAAAACTTTTTTGGAACTTTTTCCGCTTCCTTTTTAACACCCTTTATCACGACTATATTCGTCCCATCTATGTAATATTCATCTTTTAAAACATCTTTTAATGTTTCTCCAGCTTTTTCTTTTCCGTTAACGATCACCTTTGCCATAAACATCACCAAGACATTTTTCCAACTCTTAGATTAAATTATTTCTTATTTTATTTTTAATTTTTTAGTGAGTAATAACTATTGTCTTTATATTAGACATCTCTTCCATTGCATATTTAACACCTTCCCTTCCAATCCCACTTTTTTTAACTCCTCCAAATGGCATATTATCCTGCCTAAACAGTGAGGAATCGTTTATCATAACCCCTCCAAATTCTAAATTTTCAGCAAATTTTAATGCTTTTTCTAAATTTTTTGTAAATATTGCTGAATGAAGCCCATACTGCGTATCATTAGCTATCTCTATCATCTCCTCTTCTTTTGCTCTAATTATTGGAACTATTGGAGCGAAGGTCTCTACTTTACAGATTATATTATCTGGTTCTACTTCAAGCACGGTGGGATAAAATAAGGTTTTATCTCTTTTTCCACCACATAGAAGTTTAGCTCCCTCTTCTACCGATCTTTTAACGAGATCTTCTGCCCATTTTGCATGATCTAAGGTAATTAACGGCCCCATATCTGTGTTTTCATTTAAAGGATCGCCTACATTTAGCGATTTTGCTTTTTCTACGAACATTTTTATAAATTTATCTGCTACACTTTCTTCCACAACTATCTTTCCAACTGAAATGCATATCTGCCCTGCATATACAAAACTGCCCCTAATTAAAGAGTTAACTGCTTTTTTTAGATCCGCATCTTTTAGCACAAGGTTTGGATTTACACCTCCCAACTCTAATGCAATCTTTTTGAAACCGGCTTTTTTTGTTATCTCCTCTCCAACCTTAGAACTTCCTGTGAAGGAGATCATGTTTACTTTATCATTTTTAACTATCTCATCTCCTACGATCTCTCCTAAACCCGTTAACAGAGAATAAGATCCAAGAGGAACGTTATATTTCCTAAATTCTTCCTCTATAATCTTAGCCAGTTCGATACATGCGAGTGGTGCTTTGGATGAAGGATGATGAACAACTACATTTCCCGTTGCAATTGCAGGAGCTATTTTGTGAGCGGATAAGTTTATTGGAAAGTTGAATGGGGTTATTGCCCCAACTATCCCAACGGGCTCTCTTTTTGTAAATATTAGATGATTATCTGAGGGAATAACTTCATCTCTAAGTTCTTTTGCATAAAAGGCACCCGATAAAAACGTTTCTACACTTCTTTTAACTTCAATTCTTGCCTGTTTTATTGGTTTTCCTGCATCTATGGCTAATATTTTTGACAATTTTTCGCTATTTTCTTTTATTTTGTTTGCTATACCAACCAAGACCTTGTATCTTTGAGAGATTGACGTATTTTTCATATTGTCTTTACACTCTTCTGCAATATCAATCGCTGTTTTAACTTCCTCTCTATTCAAAGAAGGAATTTTCTCGATAATTTCTAATGTGTAAGGATTAATAACATCAATATCCTTCCTATCTATCCAGTGTCCATTTATTAGCATTACAATCCCCTTTTTGTTTATTTTACGTATTTTAATTTTTAAATGTAATTTAGTATGAGTTGTTATTATAACAATCTATATCTTCCTGGTTTTGGTTCGTCTATATCTCCATATTTGATCAACTTCTTTATTATATTTTCCACTTCATTCTCTTTGATTCCCTTATTTTTTGCCTCTTCGACAATATCTTCATGCTCTACAAGTTCGGACTTTTCAGACAACTCTTTAATAATCTCATAAACAGTTGTCAACTTATCCCTCTCTTTTTTAGAAACTCCTAAAATCTTATCAACATCAAAGGTTCCTGTCTCTGGATCGTAAGCGATCTCTTTCAAACATTCGGTTATTATGTTTATTGCTTCTTTTGCATCCTCTTCATCAACAACATCTTTTAATTTTGCTTTTGCATGTGCCTCAGCGATCCTTATTGATGCTTCCAACTGCCTTGCAGTTATTTGATGCCTCTTCCTCATCTCTACATAATACTTTACAAACAACTCCTTTGCTTTTTCACTGATGATTGGCTTTTTTTGCCTTGCATAATGTATATATTTAATTATAAACTCTTTATCTATCTTAACACCATCTATCTCCAAATAGTCAAGACCCATTTTTTTATTTATTTTTTCATCTAAATAAGCCCTATGTAAGTCAATAATATACTCTGCAATATCTTTATCCTTATCTCTATCTGATTCATCTCTAATTGGAAATATCAAATCAAATCTACTTAATAAAGGGGCTGGGATGTTTATTTGTTCTGCTACTGAAACCTCTGGATTAAATCTACCCCATCTCGGATTACAGGCAGCTAAAATAGCACATTCGGCTGGCAATTTTGCATTAATTCCTCCTTTACTAATGTGGATCGTTTGACTCTCCATTGCCTCCAAAACATAACTTTGTAGATCTTTATTAACAGTTAATTCATCAATACAGGCAGTTCCTTTATGTGCCTTAACTAACAAACCCGGCTTAATAACCCACGTATCTTCTCCGATCTCTGTTTTTTCCCGAACAACAGCGGCTGTTAATCCCACACCCGTGGCTGTTGTTACAGAGCCATATAAATTTCCCGGAATCTCAGCTATCTTTCTTAAAATTACTGTTTTTCCAATTCCAGGATCAGTTATGAGGAGTATGTGAATATCTGCCCTCTTTCCGGGCTTTTTAACTCCTTTAATTTGTTGTAAAAAGACAGCTTTTTTTATTGCAGAATGTCCCTTAATCTCTGGAATTAATCTATCTGCCAATATATCAACAACATCCTTCCTTTTAGCAATCTTTTCAATATTTTTTACATCCTCTCTTGTTATCTTCACCTTAACTTCTCCATCTAAAACCTCACAATGCAATGCCTTAACATATATTTCATAAATTGGAAGTTTCTTACTCTTTTTAATTTTTACAGGAATTCCCGTTATTTTTACTCTACCAGCATAGATTCCGGGGCTATTTTCTAAAAATACTGTTATATACTTTGGGGGTTCTTCAGGGTTGTCCATTAGATCCAATGGTTGCTGAACCTTTATCTCCTGAAAATCGGTATAAGTAGATTTCTCCTCTATTAGATTTAATTCTGATTTACATTCGCAATATTCTTTTTCTTCTTCGATCTTTAAAAAATCAACTTCTTTAATCATTGATTTTCCACATTTTGGACAGAAATAGTAAGCTTTTTTAAGAATCGGTCTAATTTTTGAGGCCATGACTATTATTCCTTCAAATTCTACAATTTTTCCTAAGGTATTGCTTTTTATATCCTCAACAGTAAATAGCTTCCCATTTTTATTGGTTTTAAATATTTTCGGTAAGTTTTTAACTGAAATTATAAAATTTTTCGGATATTCATTTTTTAACGTAAAATATGCCGATTCATAGCACTCTTTTATAAAATCTATCCCTTTCTGAGGATTATGAATTAAATAATCGACAAATTCCATTAATCCATAATAGTAGAGATTATTTAAGTCAACAACTACAACTTCATTATCCATAACTATGTCTTCTTGATGAGCATTCCTTAAATATGCAATTAAATAATCCTTAAAGTCATCTAAGTTTACATCCTCTTGAAACTCCATATATCATTCCTCTCTTCCATTAGTATTGATTTTAAATGTAATTTGTTGATTCCTTTATAATAAGTTGTTGACGATAAAATCATATACTTTTAACACACCCATTGCGATTCCTTCAACTTCAATTCCTCCTCTTCCCTTTGCTCCATCCCCCACTAAAAACAACTTATCACATATAATATTATCTACATCAGTTCCATTTGAGGCGTGATTTACAGGAAGATCATCTCTATACGACTGAATATGTAATATTTTATAATCTATATCTTTAAATATGTTTTCTATATCCTCTAAACCGAGGTCGATCTCTTTCTTTATATTGTTTGTTATTTGTGTTTGATGGGTCATTACAAGATGCCATCCTTCTGGAGCTAACGATCTATCTACGTTTGTAGGTTGATTTAAACCATTTATTCGCTCGCATTCGGGTGTAAAAAGAACTCCTGTGTGGTTAATAATTCCTTTTTTAGTTGCTATACTTATTTTTATCCCTCTTGAGGGTTTTACTTTATCCTCAGGCAAGAATTTAATATTACACATTTCTTGTGTTTTTTTCGGAGAGAGATTACTTATAACAATATCAAACTCCTTATCATCAACATATGCTTTTTCTTCAATTTCTATGTTTTTTACATGATATTCTGTTATTATTTCTCCTCCATTTCTTTTTATTATGTTGGATAATGCATCAATTACTGATTTGCATCCTCCTATTGGAACCCCTGGTCCTCCAAATTTATGATAGTTATTTGCAATTTCGATTATTTCACTCATTGGTGTCTCATAAGCCGTTAAACTCAATGCCCATCCAGTAAAGGCATTTCCAATTTTGTAAGCCAAATCAATATCCTCTAAAAACTCTCCAAACGATATATTTTTATCAACTTTTCCTAATTTTAATTGTGTAGCTAATTTAAACGCTTTTGCTTTTTCTTTGATTCCTAAAAGAGAAAATAACTCTTTATATTGATACTCTTTTCCACCTATAAGAAAGGTTCCATCCGGCTGTGAATTTACAATTTTAACATCTGCTTCTGCTTTTTTTAATGCATATGCCAAGTATCCATCACTTCCGTGGGGAATCATATGTAGTGCTCCAGTGGTTAATTGAAATCCATCATAATCTAAATTTGTGAACCTACCACCTACAAACGGAAGTTTTTCAAAAACAGTTATCTTACAGTGTTTAGAAAGCAAAGCTCCGATTAATAATCCACCTAATCCAGATCCAACAATTCCAACCTTCATACCTCTCAACCTTGATTAGTTGTTATAATAAACAATTTAATATAAACAATTTAGAGTATATAAAAATATAACGAAAATAGAGATGGAGAATTAAATAGTTTTATTATGTCCCAATCATAACTTTCCGTTTTTAGTTTTAGCACTAAAATTTTGCTGTTAATCTTTTAAAACCTTTTTTTATCGATTCTCAAAATTAACCATGGATGAGGCAAAGTAAGGATTGGCAACAGCATGATTGTGTAAATAACCAGCCAAAACTCTGCCATTAAAAATTCCATCCAAGTTATTGATAATTCCTCTCCCTCTCTCTATTCTATAAGCAAATCTATCCTCTTTTATATTAACAAGCTTTGAATAATGGAATTCATGCCCTTTAAACCTCATGTATTTTCTTCCAATTAAACAATCCTCTAAAAACTCTGCCTTAACATAACTAAGCCCTTGAACATGCTTTGTCATAACCGCAGAGCAGTTTAGCAAGCCAACCATTGGCACATTGTCAATCGATTTTGTTAAATACATCAAGCCCCCACACTCCCCATAAATATAGCCGTCAAACTCTCTAATGCTTTCAATCATCTCCTTATTTTTGCTCAACTCCTCTTTAAATAACTCGGGATAACCTCCACCAATATATAAAACATCTGCATCCGGAACTTCACTATCTTTTAATGGGCTGAAAAATTCTATCTTAGCTTTATTTTCTTTTAAAGCATCAAAATTATCCCAATAATAAAAATTAAATGCCTCATCATAGGCAACAGCTATTTTTCTATAGTTTTCATTAACCTCCCATAAAAATATATCGTCAATATCTTCAAAATCCTCATCAGCTATCTCTACAATTTTATCTAAATCTAAATACTTCTCAACTAACTCTCCCCATAACTCTATCTTGTTCTTTATCTCTTCCAAGTTTTCTGGTGTTGGGACTAAACCAAGATGCCTTCCTTCAACTCTAAACCTTTCATTCCTTGGGATAAAACCAACTATTTCAACATCTGGAAGATAATATCCCATCGCTTCTTTTAATTTCTTTATATGTTTTTCACTTCTAACAAAATTGAAGATAACTCCTTTAATTTTTACATTGTCAAAGCACATAAAGCCCTTTATTATTGCTATTGCACTCCTTGTCAAGCTCTTTGCATTCACAAGCAGAATTATTGGGCTGTTTAATGCCTTGGCAACACTTGCTGTGCTTCCAATATCGCCTATTGCAGATATTCCCTCATAAAGCCCTCTAACTCCCTCAATAATACTTATATCTTTATCTTTTGAATGTTTTTGAAAAAGATATTTTATCTGCTCTTTATTCATAAAAAAAGAATCTAAATTCCTTGATTTATTTCCTGTTGCTATCGTGTGATACGTTGGATCTATATAATCAGGCCCAACTTTATAGCCCTGAACATTATATCTTTTTGATAATGCCTTCATAATTCCAGTAGAGATAACTGTCTTTCCAACCTCACTCGATGTTCCAGCAATTACAACTCTCTTCATAACGATCTCCTATACCATTGAAATATAAAGAAAGATTTTATATGATTTATTAAATTTTCTTATTTTCTTTTTGTTTATAAAAACTTAATTTCTGAATCGTGGTTATATAAAGATTTAGTTATAAATTAAATAAAAAAATCTATTAACTAAAAATAAATAAAAAAGATGAAATAAAGGAAAAGAGATAATTTATCTTTCCATTAGAGCCATCTTAGCCAATAAAGCACTTAACTGAATTCGCTCATTCCATAGGGCTCCGCCCTATTGGTATACCCGGGATGCATTTACTTCCGTTAGGAAGTAAATGCCTCTTAGATTACAGTGGGGCTGAACGTAGTGAAGCCCCACTCTGAGGTATAGTAATCGCCCATGGGCGAGTAATGAAATCCGTGGGATTTCATCTGATAGGAGCTTTGCTCCTATGCATGTATTGCCTCGCTACGCTCGGAGGTGTAAATTATTAATCCTAACAATTATCTTCCCATTAACGCCATTTTTGCCAATAAAGCACTTAACTGAATTCGTTCGTTAGCTCCTTCAACTATTCTAAAGTCGGTCTCTCCAATTGCCTCTGCTAACTCAACCTTCTTCCTCTCATCAATATCTAAATTATTTATCTCCCTAAACATCTGGTTTAATATATCTTCCCCACTCATTCCCCACTCAACCATAAGCTTATACAATAAATCCCTCGCTTCAATAAACTTTCCATTTAAAGCCAATTGCATCATCTTTTTAACTTCCTCAGGTCTTGCCCTTGATGAGACCTTATAAACAATCTCATCATCTATAACATCACTCAAAGCTGCTGCTGTCTGCAAAACATTTATTGCCTTTCTCATATCTCCTTCAGATACATAAATTATTGCCTCTAAACCACTCTCAGTTAAATTTAATCCTTCTTTCTCAGCAATCTCTTTTAATTTTTTGGCTATATCTTCTTTCTTTAATGGAGAAAACCTAAATATTGCACATCTTGATTGAATTGGAGGGATAATCTTGCTTGGATAGTTGCAACTCAAGATGAAACGAGCTACATCCGAATATTTCTCCATAGTTCTTCTTAAAGCGTTTTGTGCATCTGCTGTTAATGCATCACTCTCATCTAAGAATATAATCTTAAAGGGAACATCCCCGATTGGCTTTGTTCTTGCAAAGTCCTTAACTTTTGTTCTAATTACGTCTATCCCTCTTTCATCTGAATTATGCAACAATATTGGCACGTTTCCAGCAAAGAACATCTCATTATTTGGAACTGATACATCATAAACAAAGTCGTTGTAATTAATAACTTCAATCTCTTTAACAACCAATGCATGCAACTCTGTTTCAGATAACTTTTTCAATAAGTCATAAACTTTTCTCTCTTCATCTGATAACTTATTAATATCAACCATCTCTAAAATCTCTTTGATTTTATCTTTTGAAACTCTCTTTTTACCTTCATAGAGCTGATGTCTTAATATATATCTCCAGTTTCCATTTATCTTATTCTCTAACTTTTTAATCATTTTGATTATTGGCTCAGCTGGCAATAGGTTGCTTTTCTTCCACTTCATTCCTCCTTTCCAAATCAATCTTGCTTCATTTTCAAATATTGAGCTTTCAATGCCAGATATTCTTGCAAGCCATACAGTATCAATCAATAAATCATCTGATTTGGATGATATTCTAACAACTTCTCCCCAATTTCCACTACCATCTCCATCAGCCAATCCTTTTAAGAATTCAACCCTTAGATTTTCTTTTAACTCAAATATAATATCTGGAATTCTTTTATTTCTTGCTCTTCTTCCATTACCATCATAGAAATTCTTCTCAACAAATCTTGCAAGTTGGGTATTTAATATTCTAATCTGCTTTGCAGATAACCTGTTTCTATCAAATCCAGAGCCAGTGAAGTTTTCATATTTGCTAAATCCTTTTTTATCAACAATATCATTTAATTTATTAATTAACTCATGCTCATGGCTACCTAATGTATAAATAACTTGTCCAGATGTCTCTCCTTTAAATCCTACAGCTCCCTCAGCAGTATAAAGACCAAGCATCCATGCAGTATCTTCATCAACTTCAAAATCATTAATTACATTAACCCTTGAGGTTATATCTTTTGGTTCAAACTCCTTTAAATCCAATTTATCTTTCTCTCCCTCAATATTGGCTACAAAGCTTAAGAAGCAATCTCCAACCTTTATATCACCCGCCTTCTTTGCCACTAAACCCTCTTCATTAAGCATCATAATTGAATGATTTCCAGTTAGCTCTATATATCCCCCCTCAAACTTAATTCTTAAGATTTTATCAACTTTATGCCTAATTATTGTAGAAACCTTCCTCCATCTAACCTTAAAGTTTTCATCTACAGTTAAAACCTCTAAGTTATCAACTTTTTTATACATCTCATTTTCATCATCTGTCTCAAAGTATATCTTGTCAAGTTCTTCAAAAGTTGTTCTCTTTATCTTTCCATCTATTTTAACCAATATTGGAGTATCTTTTGAAACAGAGGCATTTAGTTCTAAGAAGTTATCTCTCCAGTTTTCTCCAAATAAGTCCCTTGCTAAACATAAAGCAGCGGTTGTATTATGCAGTATAGTTGGTAAGTTCCCACCTATAAAGTTGTGATATTTTGGAACATGTAAGTCATAGATTGTGAATTCACCATTTAATTGCTCAATTTCAACAATTTCGTCCCAATATAGTTGATTTTCATGTAAGAATATAAGATATAATATTGCATCCCTTAACTTATCATCTATATTGCCATCTATTGACTCTAATTTGTAGAGAATTTCTTTTAAAACATCTCTACCTAAATCAACATCTAAATTTAATTTTTCTGATAAATAGTTTAATATATTTTCATTTATAATTAAACCTTTTCCTTTTAATTTTTCATCTTTAAAGACAAAGCTATCTTTTTTATAAATAATATTACATGGAACTGCTAATTTATCTCCAACCTTTAAATTCTCTGCTTTCTCCCATTTTATTTCTCCATTTTTGTGGTTTATTAATAAAGGATGATAGGTAGTTACCTTTAACTCTCTACCCATTTTGGTTTTTATTTTTATCAAAGTGTTGGTTTTATCTTTATAAACATACTGCACATCAAACTCTCTGATTTTTCCATCTTCATCAATTCCTAAAACTTTTAAGTTGTTGGTTAGAGTTGCCCCAAAGTTTCCATTGCTAATTTCTTCAACAACTTCTTCAATTTCTCTAATTTTTCCATTCACAATAACCTTTGTATCTCCTGTTAAGCACTTTCCAACTCCAGGAGGTCCGCTAAATAATAAATGCGGCATGCTCTTTTTTTCAACGTATTTTTTTAACCTCTTTACTATTTCATCCTGTCCAACAATATCATCCAATGTTTTTGGCCTATACTTCTCAACCCATGGTTTTTCCATTGTTATCACCAAAAATTTTTATAGATGATATATTTTTAACTTTATTTCAATGCATAATCCAATATTTCCCCAAATCTCGACTTAACAATGTCCCTCCATAGGGCTCCGCCCTATTGGTATACCTGGGATGCATTTACTTCCGTTAGGAAGTAAATGCCTCTTAGATTACAGTGGGGCTGAACGTAGTGAAGCCCCACTCTGAGGTATGGTAATCGCCCATGGGCGAGTAATGAAATCCGTGGGATTTCATCTGATAGGAGCTTTGCTCCTATGCATGTATTGCCTCGCTAACGCTCAGCAGTGCCTCTTAGTATGTAATTTAAAATCTCACCAAATCTCGACTTAACAATATCTCTCTTCCCTAAAACCTTTGCATGAGCATCTAACTCAACAATTGCATAATCATAAATCTCTTTTATTGGATGATAGGTTCTTGGTCCATCACTTATGCCTATTTTTATTACATCTTTATCTATTTTTTCAATTGGTAAAGCGTGAGGAACACCAGAGACAATAACTGCATCAACATCTAAATCTTTTAGTATCTCAACTGCTTTTTCTCCAGTTATTGCATACTCATCTAAACCTCCGATAGTATAATCTACATTAAACCTTTTTAATATATTTTGTGCATCTTTCCTTATCTTTGGAAGTCCTTTATTTATATCCAAATTTGCAATATTTATACAGTTAAAATACTTATTTAATACAATTAGCGGATGAGCAAATAAATAGGCCGTCTCTTTCTTAGCATTTAATACACAAGCTATTTTCCCATCTTTTTCCTTTAAATTTTTTAATACATTGATTGCCTCGTCTAAATCATCATCATAACTTGGTTTTATATACTCTTTCTTTGCCATTCCTCTTTTTTTCTCAACTTCAGTAGCTTTTTTTAATAAAATTTTCTGTCTCTCAAACTCTTTCTCATCAATTATTCCTAATTTTAAAGCTGACTCCATTGCCTTTATTGCCCCAACTGTGTTATCTCCACTACCACTATGCACTTCAACTGGAATAATTATTGCCCTCTCATCATCCACAAACTCCCACAAGTCCTCTCCGATGATCATGCTCGCACAAGTTCCAACAATACCAATCATTGGCTGTTCTTTATTTAATTCTCTTTTTAAATATTCAATTGCATAATCCAGGGCTTTTTTTAAGTTTTCTGAAGCTCCAAAGACAATGGCATTTTCATCAATATTACTTGTAAAAACCCTAACTCCATCTAACTCTAATAATCTTGCTGTTCTGAAACAACAACCACTTGGGCCGTGCAATATTATGGCATCAACACCCAAGTCCCTAAGTTGATACATTGCAGCAGCTATTGGTGAAGGTCTCGGATGGAATATCATCAAATTTCACCTTGTTTGACTGTAAGTGCAAATATTATTTTACCGTAATTTGTATAATTCAAATCATATTATCAAATCATAATTATAATGTTATCTAATAACTTTATTATCTTTACCATTTAGTTGTTGCTAAGAAACTCTGCTTAGCCAGAGAAGAATTCAGATAAAAACTCAACATGTTTTTCATTTATCCAAAAAGATGGAAGATGTTGGATTTATGCCTCACATTTGAGTTATATGTCATTTTTATATATTTTTTTGTTTTATATTTTTATATTTCTATATATTGTCAGTTTGCTTTAATTAATTGTTAATTAAGTATATTGTCTGATTACTCTTTAGATTTTCAGATTTTAATTTTTTAATTTACCCATTTGAAACCGTATACTATTTATTTCATTTTCTATCATTATTTGGTTGTTTATAACACATCACTAACTGCTGGTGAGAGGTAATATGGCTAAAAAGATCGTTGGATTATTAGATGGAGATAGGGTAATAGTTTTTGATAAGAACGGGATTTCAAAGTTGTCAGCGAAACATTATGGAAATTTGGAGGGTAATTTTTTATCCCTATCTTTGGTAGAGGCACTTTATTTAATAAACTTAGGATGGATTGAAGTAAAAGATAAAAATAAAAAAATTATGAGTTTTGAGGAGTTGTATGAGTATGCAAGAACTGTGGAAGAAAAACTATGTTTAAAATACTTGGTTTACAAAGATCTAAGAACGAGAGGTTATATCGTAAAAACCGGTTTAAAGTATGGAGCAGATTTTCGACTCTATGAAAGAGGAGCAAACATTGAAAAAGAACATTCTGTCTACTTAGTAAAGGTTTTTTCAGAAGATTGCTCTCTTTTACTAAGTGAACTAACAGGATTTGTTAGAGTGGCTCACTCTGTTAGAAAGAAATTACTAATTGCGATCGTTGATGCTGATGGAGATATTGTCTACTACAACATGGCCTATGTAAAACCATAATATTAAATCTAAATATGTAGAAATTAAAATTTAGCAGAATAAAAAATATTAAAAAGTAATTAAATTGTATTAAGTATTAAAAATTGTGAAGAATGTTGTTAAAAATTATATGAATTGTTAAAAAGCCATTTAGAGGGATATGATGATATTAACACCAGAAAGCGAAAAAAAACTAATAGTTGATATTTTAAAGAAATTTGATATTCCTGAAGAAGATGCAGAAATAACAGCGGAGGTTTTTGTTGACGCGGATTTGAAGGGTTTTACATCGCATGGAATCGGAAGATTTCCACAATATATAACTGCTTTAAAAGTAGGAAATATAAATCCAAAGCCGAATATAAAAGTTGTTAAAGAGAGTCCTGCAACAGCAGTAATAGATGGAGATTTTGGTTTGGGTCAAGTTGTTGGAAAAAAAGCAATGGAATTGGCAATAAAAAAAGCAAAAAATGTCGGAGTTGGGGTTGTTGCTACAAGAAATGCCAATCATTTTGGTATCGCTGGTTATTATTCGGAGTTGGCTATGAATAACGATATGATTGGGATAACTATAACAAATACAGAACCAGCTATGGCTCCTTTTGGAGGTAAAGAGAAAATTTTAGGAACAAACCCCATAGCCATCGCTTTTAAAGGCAATAAATATAAGTTTTCCTTAGATATGGCCACTGCTTCAATTGCAAGAGGAAAAATTTTGGAAGCATTGAGAAAAAAATTAAATATTCCAGAAGGTTGTGCTGTGGATAAAGATGGAAAGCCAACAACAGATCCTGTCAAGGCATTGGAGGGCTGTATACTTCCGTTTGGAGGACCCAAGGGATATGGTTTAGCGTTAGCCATTGAAATGTTATCCGCCATTGGAGGAGCTGAGGTTGGAACAAAAGTTAAAGGAACAGCAAATCCAGAGGAGAGATGCACCAAGGGAGATCTATTTATTGTAATAAATCCTGAATTTTTTATGGGAAGAGAGGAGTTTAAAAGAAAGGTTGATGAGTTGTTAGAGGAAATTAAAACATCAGAACCAGCAGAGGGCTTTGAAATATTGATCCCTGGAGAGATAGAGGAGAGAAATAAAATGAAAAGGAAAGATGGATTTGAAATTGATAAAAATCTATATGAGCAGTTAAAAGAAATATGTAATGAGTTGGGGCTTGATATTGACAATTATTTGAAATAAAAAATAAAATAGGGGTGTGAATAAATATACAGATAAATATAGATGTATAAATGAAAAAAATATATCAGTATATAAAAATCTGTAAATTAACTTTTACACTACTCTATTTATTATTTATTAAATTTAATTAAATTTAATTTATTATTTATATTATTTATTTATCACTATTTATTAATCAGTTGTTGCCTTTTTTGGCAATAACTTAAATAAACCAACAACAAAACCTAATTTTAGTGATCAACTCTTACGGTGGTTATTATGTTAGTAAAGGAAATTATGAAAAAACCAATAACAGTAAAAGAAAATGACGATTTAACTGATGTAATAAAACTATTTAGAGAAAAAAGAATAAGTGGAGCTCCTGTATTAAACGACGAAGGAGAATTAGTCGGAATCATATCTGAGAGCGATATAATAAAAACACTTACAACCCATGATGAGGACTTGAATTTAATCCTTCCATCCCCTTTGGACTTAATAGAACTACCACTTAAAACTGCTATAAAAATCGAAGAATTTAAAGAAGATTTAGAGAAAGCTCTAAAAACAAAGGTTAAAGATGTAATGACAAAAGATGTGATGGTTGCGAAGCCAGAAATGACTATAAACGATGCAGCAAAATTGATGGTGGAGCATAAAATAAAAAGATTGCCAGTAGTTGATGAAAACGGAAAACTCATTGGAATAATAACAAGAGGAGATATAATAGAAGCATTAGTTTAGTTAAGATGCTACTAAAACTATTAAGCAAATATATAACGAAAATCCATTAATTACTTTTCAAATTTAAATTAAATCTTATCTTAATTAAATTTTAAATATTTTAATCCCATATTTTTTATTTTTATATCAAATATTTTTATCAAATATTTTGTTGTTCCCGATCACTTAAAAATAACGTTCCGTCGAAGTAAATATTTTCAATGAAGTATTGATATTTTAATATTTTTAATAGAAATATGGTGAGATCATGAAAATTCAAACCCCTTCAAGAATTCATATGGGTTTAATTGATTTAAACGGTTCAATTGGAAGAGTAGATGGGGGTATTGGTTTATCTTTAGAAGAACCAAATATAAAAATCGAAGGAAAAGAAAGTGATGAAATAACTATTGAGTTTGATAAAAAATTGATTGAAAAATTTGGAGAGGACTATATCCTCTCAATAGAACAGAGAGCAAGAACAGTAGCAAGAAACATATTAAACTTTATTGATGAAAAAGGTGTAGAATTAAAAATAACCTCCCTCTTTCCTGCACATTCTGGCTTAGGCAGCGGCACTCAATTGGCATTAGGTATTGGGAAATTAATCTCAAAACTCTACAACAGAGACCTAAACGGATATGAAATTGCAAAAATTGCAGGTAGAGGAGGAACTTCAGGTATTGGAATAGGAGCTTTTGAGTATGGAGGATTTTTAATTGATGGAGGGCATAGTTTTGGTAAAGGTAAGGATAAAGAGGATTTTAAACCCTCTTCAGCTTCAAAAGGAGTTAAGCCAGCACCAATAATATTTAGGTATAATTTTGATTGGGATGTTGTATTAATAATTCCAAAAGGAGAACACGTTTATGGAAAAAAAGAGGTAGATATATTTAAAAAATACTGCCCAGTTCCTTTAAATGAGGTTGAAAAACTCTGCCACTTAGTTTTAATGAAGATGATGCCCGCAGTTGTTGAGAAAAATTTAGATGATTTTGGAGAAGTTGTTAATAAACTTCAATATCTTGGATTTAAAAAAGTTGAACTCTCTTTACAATCAGATATTGTTAAAAATTTAATTAACGAACTGCATAAGGATGTTTATGCAGGACTCTCAAGCTTTGGACCAACAATCTATGCCTTTGGAGATAAAAAATTAATTGTTGAAAAAGTTAATAATGTTTTCGATAAATATGGAGTTTATGGAGATATAATTATAACCAAGGCAAATAATATCGGATACAAGATTTTCTAATCGTTTAAATGGATTGTAAGTAAATGATAAAATACACATAAAATATGTTGCATGTATAAAAAATAATTCTACCAATCTTAAATTTTTAATTTTAAAATTTTAGTATCCTATTTAGGTGATTTTATGAATGTAGAAGAGACAATAAAAAAACTAAATTTAAAATTCAGAGATATAGGTGGAGAGAGGTTAATTTTAGCAATAACCTGTGATAAAAATAAAAATGTGCTAATGGTTGCATTTATGAATGAAGAGGCCTTAAAAAAGACATTGGAGACAGGATATATGCATTACTATTCAACAAGTAGAAAAAAGTTATGGAGAAAAGGAGAGGAAAGTGGAAATGTCCAAAAATTGGTAGAATTTTATAGGGACTGTGATGGAGATGCTTTATTATTTATAGTTGAGCAGAAGGGAGTTGCATGTCATGAAGGTTATTATTCATGCTTCCATTATAAAATAGAGGATGGAAAGTTAAAAATAACTGAAGAATACTACTCCAAGGGATGAGATCATGGATTTAGAAAAATTTAAAGAGAGAGAAATATCAAAAAAAGAAGCATTAGAGTTATTTGAAGATGAGGATTGCATATTTGATCTATTCAAATTAGCAGACGAGTTAAGAAAAGAGAGTGTCGGAAAAATCATCACCTACGTGGTTAACAGAAATATAAACTTCACAAATATCTGCACTGGGAACTGCAAATTCTGTGCATTTAAAGCAAATGAAACTGATAAAAAGGCATATTTTTTAAATATCGATGAGATTGCTAAGAGGGCAGTTGAAGCAAAAAAACTCGGATGCACAGAGGTGTGTATTCAAGGGGGCTTACATCCAAAAATTGATACTTATTATCAAGCAGAGATTTTAAGGGCAGTTCATGAGGCAACGAAGCCATATGGGGATATACATATACACGCATTCTCTCCAATGGAAGTTTATTTCGGAGCTGAAAATGCTGGCTTAACTATAAAAGAAGCATTAAAGATATTAAAAGAGAATGGCTTAAACAGCATGCCAGGAACTGCGGCGGAGATTTTAGATGATGAAATTAGGAAAGAACTATGCCCCAATAAATTAAAAACAAAGGAATGGATTTATATAATTAAGGAGGCACATAAATTAGGAATCCCTACAACTGCAACCATGATGTATGGACATATTGATGAATATAAGCACTGGGTTAATCATCTTTTTATAATTAAAGAAATTCAGCAAGAGACAAATGGCTTTACTGAATTTGTTCCTTTATCATTTATGCATAAATATGCCCCAATTTATAGAGAGGGAAGAGCAAGAGCTGGAGCTACAGGAATTGAGGACTTGAAAGTTTTTGCGATTAGTAGAATTATTTTTAATGGAATTTTAAATAATATTCAAGCATCGTGGGTAAAGTTAGGAAAAAAGATGGTTCAAGTTGCTTTAAGATGTGGGGCCAACGATGTTGGTGGCACTTTGATAGAAGAGAATATCTCAAAAAGTGCAGGGGCAGAGCATGGGGTTTATATGAGTGTTGAGGAAATTAAAGACATGATCAGTAGGGTTGGATTAATCCCCAAAGAGAGAACTACTTTGTATAAAATACTGGACTAATTAATTAAAACTTAATTAAAACTAAGATAATTAAAACCAAACAATTATGCAAAATGTAATAACTTACAAATGGTGATTAGATGGAAGGTTTAACAGTAGGGCTGTTTGGACATATTGAAGGTGTAGGAAAGGAATTAGGAAAGAAAGGAACATCAACAGATATAACATTATACAACTACAAGCAGGGAGAAAAGGCAATCTGTTATGTTGAACCAACAAGGTATCCTGATAGAATAAATCCTTTAATATACTGCATAAACATGATGGACTACGCATTAGTTTTTATAAATGAGATAACAGGAGAATTGGGAGAGACGCTTTTAGCATTGGATATGTTTGGAGTTGATAGAGGAAGTTTTGTTATTGGAGAGTATGTGGATCTGGAAATGCTAAAAAATATTATCTCCCAGACAACAATGAAAAATTTCGATATAATGGAGAAAGATTTTATAACCCTCAGAGAGAAGATGACAAACTTAGAAATTGAGAGAGATTACTCCGCTCCAGTTAAAATACCAATTGATCACTACTTCACTGTAAGAAGTGTTGGAACAGTAGTGTTAGGGAAAGTGGAAACAGGGACAGTGAAGGTTCATGATGAGCTTAGGGTCTATCCAACAGAAAATACTGCAATGGTTAGGAGTATACAGATCCACGATAACGATTTTAAAGAAGCGAAAGCTGGAAATAGAGTAGGTTTGGCTTTGAAAGGAGTATCGACTGACGATTTGGATAGAGGAATGATCTTATCTAATGGAGAGTTAGGTGTTGCAGATTCATTAACCTTAAATATGAACTGGAATCCTTTCATGCAAAAAAGCGTAAAAGAGGGAGAACACTATCAAATTATTGTAGGACTGCAAAGTGTTCCTTGCGTGGTTGAGAAGGTAGATAAAAACAAACTGGAAATTTCTCTTCAAAAAAAGGTAGCTTATGATGAGGAGGATAAATTTTGTTTAGTGGATGGAAGTGCCAAGATCAGAATACTTGGAGTCGGTTCATCCCATTAGGTTAATCTCTAACTATTAACAAATATATGGATTTAATAATATTTAAGAATAAAAAATAAAAATAGAAAATAACATATTTTATAATATTAAAAACCCATGCACAACATACATAATCATACTAATCATTATTTTTTACTTTATATTTTAATATTCTGATATTTTATTGAGAAAAAATTAATGGGGTTGTTATGTTCCTATTGGATCCGTTCTCAGGCATCAGTGGAGATATGTTTATAGCTGCAATGATCGATTTTGTGGATAGAGAAGAGATGATCAAAACCATAAAAAAAGTTATAGACGTTGAAATAGAAGTAAAAAAGGTAAAAAAATGCCACATATTGGTAAATAAGATAAACATCATTCCAAAAAAAGAAAGTTATAATATAAAAACCTATAAAGACATTAAAAACTTAATAAAAACCTCAGATATTCCCAAAAATATAAAACTATCATCATTAGAAATCCTAAAAATACTCGCTGGAGCTGAATCAAAAGTTCATGATGTCGATATTGAAAAAGTTCACTTTCATGAGGTTGGAAACTACGATACAGTTGTAGATGTTATAGGGGCATCTTACATCATAAACAAACTTCAACTAAAAGATAACTGCCTTTATAAACCAATTAACCTCGGAGGGGGCTTTGTAAAAACTAAACACGGCATAATGCCAGTTCCCGCCCCAGCGACAGCTGAAATATTAAAAGATTTAAAGACGTTCTTCTCAGATGTAAATGAGGAGTTAACCACACCCACAGGTGCGTCGATTTTAAAATATATTAACCCAAAATTGGTTAATGGAAGATCCATGGTTATAAAAAATGTTTCCTATGGAGCAGGAGATAAAGATCTTGAAATACTAAATGCGTTAAGGGTTTTTAAAGTTGAAAATATAGGTTTAAAGAGGGTGTTTGTATTGGAGAGTAATGTAGATGACGTTCCCGGGGAGATACTTGGTCATCTGCAAGATGTATTAAAAGAAAAAGTTAGGGATCTGCATTTCATCCCCACGTATATGAAAAAGAATCGACCTGCATACACAATAAAAGCGATAGTCGATGAAGATAAGGTAAATGAAGTTGCTAAAAGTATAATGAGAGAAACTGGAAGTTTGGGCGTTAGAATCTATGATGTTGAGAGGATCGTTTCAGAAAGGAGTTTTGAAACCATTAAATTATTTGATGAAGATGTTAAAATAAAAATTGGAAAAGTTGGTGGAGAGATAATTTCAAAAAAACCAGAATTTGAAGATCTAAAAAGAATCTCGGAAAAATATTCTATCCCAATAAAGAAGTTGTATGAACTTGTCTTTTCAAAGGATGATGAGATTTAGCCATCAATTAGGTGGACTCAGCTCTCACTGCCTCTGAGATCTTGTAAGGAATCACTGCAAGAACTCCTAAGATGAGGTATATGGTAATATTTTTTAATGGACTCCATTCTTCAAACCCCAATAAAAACCCAATGCCATGAGAAATTAAAACCAAAAAAGCAACAATTCCAATCCCTAATCCCACAATAGAAGCAGTAAACAGATAAGAAACTGCCCTTATATCCCCATAAATTGCTTTTTTCACACCTATCATGTATGTTATTCCAACAGCTAAAAGTGCCAAACCCCCAAATACATCTCCCACAAATAATGGGAGAGAGATGTTAACCCCCAATATCTTACCAACTCCCAATGCCATCTCCACAAATCCTGAAATTATAAACGAACATCCAAAGATCAGAGATACTGATGCAATCATCTTTCTTACTCTTCTCACATCCATATTAATCACCTTTTATCCAAACAAGAAATGCCCAATCACTGATATTAAAAGAGCAACTACATATGCAAGTATCATCTCATATGCAACTGCAAACAATGCCCATTTCCATCCAATTTCATTTTTGATGACTGCAAGTGTTGCTATACATGGGAGATAGATTAAGCAGAATGCCATAAAAGCATATGCTGATACTGGAGAAAATGCATGAGCAATAACATTTGAGAGGTTTTCTCCGGCTCCGTATAACATTGCCAAACTTCCAACAACCACTTCCTTTGCAATAATTCCAAAAACTAATGCAGAACAAGCCCTCCAATCCCATCCCATTGGAGCAAATAATGGAGTTAGCATTTTTCCTATAATTGCCACATACGAATGAGCGATCAGATTTGGGTTGTTAAATACCTTATCTCCCAAGTAGCCCGATGGGCCATAGACAGATAGGAACCAAACTAAAACTACTCCAAATACTATAACTGTTCCTGCTTTCTTTAAAAAGTCATAAACCCTCTCCCATGTATTTTTTAAGACCACGTTTAAATGTGGAATGTGATACTGTGGAAGTTCTACGATTAAATATGCTGGAGATGTTTTAAAAATTAATCTTCTAAACATCAAAGCAGTTAATAATGCTAAGATTACTCCAAGAGCATACATACTTAGGATTACAACTCCTTGATACTTAGAAAACAGTGCTCCTGCAAATAATGCATATATTGGAAGACGTGCAGAGCAGGAGAGGAGGGGGTTTATTAGTATGGTTAAAATTCTATCTTCTCTATTTTCGATAGTTCTCGTAGCCATTATTGCAGGAACATTACATCCAAAACCCATAACCATTGGAATAACTGCCTTTCCCGGAAGTCCGAATTTATTCATTACTCTGTCCATTATAAAAGGAATTCTTGCCATGTATCCGCTATCCTCTAAGAATGATATTGCAAAAAATAAAAATGCAAGTATTGGAAAGAAGGTTAACACTGCTCCAACTCCTGAGATAACTCCATCTGCTAACAGTGAAGCGAGGAATTTGTTTGATATTGATGTTTTAATAACTGTCGATAAACTTGCAAATATATACTGTATTATCTCCGAAAAAGGTTTTGAAGCATCGAATGTAAATTTAAATAACATCCATAAGAATGGAATTATTAGCAGAGTTCCAATTTTTTCGTCTGTTAATACATCATCGAGCATCTCTGTTGTTGTTAACTTTCCAGATGTCTTTTTTACAACGTCCTTAACAATCCTATCTATAATTTTATATCTTTCTTCTACTACCGCCAATTCTGGCTCTCCATACTTTTTCGAGAGTTCTTTTTTAATCTCTTTTAATACTGGCTCTAAATCTTCCCAAATTTTGCTATTCTTTATTATCTCATTTATATATTCATCATTCTCAATTAGTTTTATTGCCAAATATCTCGGGTTGTATTTTTTTAATGCCTCATCCTTCTCAATGATTGAAGATAATCTTTTAATGTATGTTTCAAGATGTGGGTATTTTATTGGATATTTATCTTTATCTTTTGCATTTACGTTTTTTCTTTTTTTCCTTTTTTCTTCTATGGTGTTAAGTATCGCTTCTTTTAAGTCCTCAATACCTATTTTCTTCGATGCGGAAAGGGGCACAACTTTAACTCCTAAAATATCTTCTAATTTTTTTACATCCACTTCTATGCCTAAATTATCTGCTAAATCCATCTTATTTAATGCTAATAAAAGATCCGCTCCAATTTCCATAAGTTGAAGTGTTAAGTATAGATTTCTTTCCAAGGCGGTTGCATCGGCAATATTAACCACAAGATCTGGATTTTCGTTTATTAGATAGTCCCTTGCAACAATCTCATCGATCGAGTTTGCTGTTAAACTGTAAACCCCGGGAAGATCTACTATTTTAAATTTTTTTCCTTTATATTCCATCTCTCCAACTTTTTTTTCAACTGTAACCCCTGCCCAATTTCCAATGTATACATTCTCCCCAGTTAAAGCATTAAATATCGTTGATTTTCCAACATTTGGATTACCTATTAAAGCGATCTCGTATTCCATCCTCTCCCTCAAACACTGGGTCAGCATTTTTCACACATGATCTTCATTGCTAAACCTCTTCCTATTGCTATATTGCTTCCTCTAACGGAAACGATCACTGGACCATTCTGGTTCCTAACCACTTTTAACTTACTTCCAACATTTATACCCATACTCGTCAATCTCTGTGTCGCTCCTGCTCCTGCGTCGATCTTTTTCACAATAACCTCTTCTCCTTCCTTTGTAAATGCAAGCGGATACATACTACCACAACATTTATATATGGTTAAATGATTTAATTATAGTTAAAACTTTTAATCGTAGTTAAATAATAACTTGCGGGGTATAAATACCTTTCGGTGGCATGATGTCTCAGAGTGTAGAAGATTACTTGGAAAGAATCTATCTATTTGTAAAAGAAAACAACAGGCCAGTTAAAACTACGGAATTAGCAAAATTACTGAATATAAAGCCATCAGCAGTTACAAATATGGCAAAGAGATTACATAAATTGGGATATGTTTATTATGAGCCGTATATAGGAATAACTCTAACCGAAAAGGGAATGAAAAAAGCAGAAAAGATTTTTGAAAAACACAAAACAATAAAACTATTTTTAACAGAATTTTTAGGTCTTGATGAAGAAACCGCCTCAGAGGAAGCTTGTAAATTAGAACATGCTTTATCAGATGAAATATTAAAAAGATTAAAAGAGTTTATGGAAAATTTCAATAAAAATAAGTAATCTCAACAACTCTATAAGAAATACAAAAAAAGAAAAAATAACTAATAATGTCCTTCTAATTTTCTAAATCTTTTAATCGTTTTCCAATTGTCTTTCCCAATGTAATTGCACTATCAAGATCATCGATCTCACAATTAATTTTTCCTGAGGCGTGTTTTAACTTCCCATTTAAAAAGACCGTAGCTTTTAACGTTAAAATTTTTTTATCTTCGTCATAAATAGACAATGCTCCAAATGGAACGCTACATCCTCCTCCAAATTCGTTTAAGGCAGTTCTCTCGCATAAACATTCCAAAAAAGTTTTTTTATGATTTATCTTTTCTAAAATTTCTTTTATTTTATTATCCTCTCTCCTACATGCAACAGCAATAACTCCCTGAGCAGGAGAAGGTGTTATATCTAACCTTCTATAATTAAAATCAGAAAGATCTATATTCAATCTAATGATTCCCGCCTCTGAGAGAACTATCGCATCATACTGCCCCTCTTTTAACTTTTTTAAGCGTGTATCGACGTTTCCTCTTAATAATTTAAATTTTATATTTGGATACATTGCCTTTAAAAAAGATCTTCTTCTTATGCTTGATGTTCCGACAGTTATTTCTTTATCTAAATCTAAATCTTTATTTTTATTCCATATTATTAAATCATAATAACTATCTCTCTCTAAAACTGCCCCTATCATTAAATTTTCATTCCAAATAGTTGGAACATCTTTAAAGCTATGAACTGCAATATCAATCTCGTTATTCATTAATGCTAAATCAAGTTCTTTTGTAAAAACACCCATTCCAATTTCAGATAGTTTTTTATCCAATATTTTATCTCCTGTGGTTTTTTTTATTATTATTTCCACTTCATACCCAAGATTTTTTAATAACTCAGCTACTTTATTTGCCTGATACAATGCTAATTTACTACCTCTTGTTCCAATTCTTAACATGGTCTCCCAATTTCTTGGTTTTATTTTTTAATTTATTTTTTAATTTTTACTCTTTATCAACCAATTTTGCCTTTTTTATATGATAAACACCCCAGGTTTCATGCCACTCTATCTCCGCTTCTACAACTTCGATCCTCTTTTTAAACATGGGTGCATCAAAAACAAATGTTTCTGCCTCTCCACCTTCAAACGCTTTATGTATGCCATATTTTTCACATATTCTTAGTAGTTCATCAATATTATTTTTATCTATTCTCTTTCCTAACCATTCTTTTCCCAAACCATAAGCATAAACGCCCACAATCCTAACATCGAAAAGTTCGCTAACAGTTCTTAAAATCCACTCTGGATCTTTATGCCATAATGGAGAGAAAGATTTTAAACCCAATTCTTCGCAAATTTTATCTATTCGTGATTTTTGATAAACACTTGCAACAGCTCCCGTTATAATTCCTTCAACATCTAATTTTTTTAGTCCTTTTTTTAAATCCTCAACCTCTTTCTCTTTTTCTCCTTTTGTATATAGTTTTACTAACGGAATTTCAACTGCCTTTGAACTCAATTCAGTTAAGTGCACATTTGGAATATGAAACATATAACTTTCTTTATTCTCACTCTCAACATTTACCAAATATTTAACATCAAAACCCTGCTTTAATGCCCAATATAACGCATAATTAGAGTCCTTACCTCCAGAGTAAAGAACGGCAACTTCCATAATCTCAACCTCTTTTTTTCATTTTTATTATAATTATTTTTACTTTATCTTTATTTACTACCTTCATTTTAACTTGACACTGGCAAATTAATCTAAAATTAACTTAATAATACTTAATAATATTATATGTAATAATATTAAAATTGAATTGACTGTTATAGATCAACTATATACTTAACCTTCCACTCATTATTATCTTTTTTAACCTCTATTTTGTGATACGTAACAGCTTTTACCTCTTCTTTGATGTTGTGCTTCTTTTTATCTATTTCTTCTCCATAAGCAACACATTTTAATCGATATTTTCCTTTTGCATCTTTTTTAATCTCTATGTCAAAATCTCCAAAAACCATATTTCTAACATCAGTGTAATATAGAAGTTCGTTTAAAAACTCATAAAGTAGGGATTCTAAGTCCTCTCCTGAAACTTCAAACTCTATCTTATCTTTTTTTTCAATTTTATCAACATCGACCATTATGTTATACAACCCTCTTGCCCCCTCTTTAAATGCTTCCTCTAAACTTTTTCCTACTGCTTCAACTCCAAGATCTGCTGTTGTTTCAAAATATTTGAACATGACCTTCACCAAAAATTTTTTTGAAAATTTTATATTGATAGTTAAATCGCTAAATATTATTTAGGATATATCTTACAATTTCATCTCCTACCTCTGCCGTTTTTAAATTTCCTCCTAAATCAGGTGTTGTTTTTTTATTGATTATACAGTGTTTTACTGCCTCTCTAATTATATCTCCTTTTTCTTTTTCCCCAATATGATCAAATAGCATCGCAACGCTTAAAATAGATGCCATAGGGTTTGCTATTCCTTTTCCTGCAATATCTGGAGCTGAACCATGAACTGGTTCAAAAAGTGCTTTTTCATCTCCAATGTTGGCAGAGGGGGCTAAACCAAGACCTCCAATTAGCACAGAGGCCTCATCTGAAAGAATATCTCCAAATAAATTGGTAGTTACGATAACATCGAATTTTTCTGGGCATTTAATTAGATTCATAGCAGTTGAGTCAACTAAAAAATCATCTGCTTGTATATTGTTATATTTCTCTTTAATCTCATTAAATATCTTTAAAAATAGCCCATCTGATACTCTAAGGACATTTGCCTTATGAATACAAGAAACCTTTTTTCTATTGTTTCTTTTTGCATATTCAAATGCAAATTTTATAATTCTCTCACTACCTTTTCTTGTTATTATTCTTTCAGAGATGGCAATATCATCTTCTAAAATTTTTTCCCTTCCAACATATAGTCCTTCCGTATTTTCTCTGATTATTACTAAATCCACGTCTTTAACCTTTAAAAATTCGTAGTTGTTTAATCTACCTATCAACTCCCCTATTCCAAAATTATTTATTGGTCTAACATTTGCGTAAAGGTCAAACATTCTTCTTAACGTTATTATTGGACTTTTGTAGTTTTTTACTTCATTTGGTTTAGGGGATGTAATTGCTCCGAATAAAATAATATCTGCTTCTTCTGCTTTTTCTATTGTTTCATCAGGTAGAGCAGTGCCATATTTTTTTAAACATTCTAAACCTGCCTCTCCTTTTATTATTTCGAAGTTTCCGAGGGCTTTTAAAACTTTTAACGCCTCTGGAATAACTTCCTTACCAATACCATCTCCATCTATAACACAAACTTTCCTCATGATCACACCAAAAACTTTTATAACTTAATTAATGTTATCTTAGCAAGTATACAAAAGTAAGCATTGCAACATTATTTATTAATCATTAATTATGAACATTTGAAAAATTAGATTAGATATGTAGCGAGATGTATAAAGATCATATGCTATAATTAAAATTTTTTCGTAAATAAAAACTATAAAAATAATATTTGGAGGGATCGTTATGAAATACTCTGATGTGCCACAATTTATAAAAGAAATATCAAAAAAGCAGCATGATTGGATGAGAAATAGTATAAAATTAATTGCAAGTGAAAATATAACAAGTTTAGCAGTTAGGGAAGCATGTGCTACTGATTTTATGCACAGATATGCTGAGGGTTTGCCCGGAAAAAGGTTATATCAAGGTTGTAAATATATCGATGAAGTAGAAAATCTCTGTATAGATCTTGCTAAAAAATTATTCAACGCAGAGCATGCAAATGTTCAGCCAACAAGCGGTGTTGTTGCTAACTTAGCTGTTTTCTTTGCAGAAACAAAGCCAGGAGATAAATTAATGGCTCTAAGTGTTCCAGATGGAGGACATATAAGTCATTGGAAAGTTAGTGCCGCGGGAATTAGGGGGTTAAAAGTTATAAATCATCCATTTGATCCAGAGGAGATGAATATCGATGCAGATGCAATGATAAAGAAGATCTTAGAGGAGAAACCAAAAATGATTCTTTTCGGTGGCTCTTTGTTTCCATTCCCTCATCCAGTAGCTGATGCTTATGAAGCTGCTCAAGAAGTTGGAGCTAAAATTGCTTATGATGGAGCCCACGTCCTTGGATTAATAGCTGGGAAGCAGTTCCAAGATCCTCTTAGAGAGGGAGCGGAATATTTAATGGGAAGCACTCATAAAACTTTATTTGGCCCTCAAGGGGGTGTTATATTAACTACAAAGGAGAATGCTGAAAAGATCGATAACCACGTATTTCCCGGAGTTGTTAGTAATCATCATTTACATCACAAAGCAGGTTTGGCAATTGCATTAGCCGAGATGTTAGAATTTGGAGAGGACTATGCAAAACAGGTAATTAAAAATGCAAAAGCACTGGCTCAGGCGTTGTATGAGAGGGGCTTTAACGTTTTATGCGAACATAAGGACTTTACAGAAAGCCATCAGGTAATTGTAGATATTGCAAGTTCTCCTGATATTGAATTCTCAGCAAGCGAATTGGCTAAGATGTATGAAGATGCAAACATCATTTTAAATAAAAATCTTCTGCCATGGGATGATGTAAACAACTCAGACAATCCAAGCGGTATTAGGTTAGGAACACAAGAATGCACAAGATTGGGTATGAAAGAAAAAGAAATGGATGAGATCGCTGAGTTTATGAAAAGAATTGCAATTGATAAAGAAAATCCTGAAAAGGTTAAAGAAGATGTTATAAACTTTGCTAAGGAGTATAGTGTAGTTCATTACAGTTTTGAAAAAGAGGATGGGTTTGTTTTACCATTTAGAGGATTATAATTCGCAATATAAATAAAAACAATAAAAACTAAATAATAAAGATAACAAAAAAACTACAAAATGAAGGAAAGAACAAAAGAATAAAATAATTAATAAAAAATAATAAAAAACAAAAAACAAAAGAAATAAGTAGTGAAAGTGTAAAGGATTAAAAAAATAAAATGACATTTAACTATTTTTTACTCTTTCATTAATTTTCTAACATCCTCTAAGAATTTTTCGTATCCAATTCTTTTCATAACTGCTGATAATCTCTCTCTTTGTGGTTTCTCAGCATATTTGCCATAGACCACTAACACTTTATCAATAAAGTTTAGTATCTCCTCAACACTCATCAATCTCATTTTAATTCCTTCAACAACTTCTCTTCCTGTTTTACCTCCAACATAAACTAAATAGCCCTCTTCTTTAACTTCTCTTGCCTCATTTGGACAGTTTTTAATACACTTTCCACAGCCAATACATACATTGTAGTTTGTGTAAGACATCTCTCCCCTTATATCTATCGCTTCAATCTTACAAACCTCAGCACATCTTCCACAACCGTTGCAGTTTTCCTCATTTACTTTTGGATATTTGACACCAACGATCCCTACATCGTGAATTTGAGGCCTAACACAGCAGTTTGGACATCCGCTAATTGCAATTTTAAACTTATATGGGGCAGGTCTCTCTTTAAATTTATCTTCAATGATCTTCGCAAGTTCTGTTGTATCTATTAGACCACTACTACAATTTCCTCCACCAGGACATGCCAACGTTGCTCTAACTAACGGCCCCTCTGAACCAGTTAATAATCCTTTCTCTCTTAATCTTAAAACAATATCTTCCGCATCGAATCCACTAATTCCATGAATCTCATATGCTCCTCTATCAGTTATTTTTATTTTTGCCCCATATTCTTCTGCAATATTTAAAATCTCTTTTATTTCCTCTGGTTTATACCATCCTCCTGGCTTTGCTCTTATCCTTATAAAGTAGTTTCCATCAGCCCTCTTTCCGATCCCTCCATAATCTGCGATCCAGTAGAAGGATATATACTCTCCAGTTTCTTTTCTTCTTTCAACTTCTTTTTTAAATCTCTTTAATTTTTTATCTCTTAATTTATTAATTGCCTCTACATCAACACCTTCTTTTAACTCAACAGCATTTTTAATCTCCTCTCCCTTTTTAGTTCTTATTATGATTGTTGAATAACCATCTGGACTTCCAACACACCCCACTGAAACATCTGCCATTCCTGCATCAAAGTCCCTACATATCTTACATCCAGAACAGACCTCAAATTCCTCTAATTTAATTTCTTTTTTATCATTTTCTAAGTAAACAATAAGTTTTCCTTTTTTAATGTCAAATTTTTTAACTTCTTCTATTTTTATCCCATATCTTGCTAAAACCTCTTTCATATTGTCATATTTGAATTTTTCCATACAGAATAATCCGATTAAATACTCTATCTTAGGTAGCTTTACGGGCTTTCCATCTCTTCCAAGTTCAAAATCATGTTTTGCTAAGTATGGGAAATACTGCAATTTCCTCAAACCGTTAATTTGACATGGCAAACCAACAACAGCAACTTTTTCTAACCCCATTTCTCCTGCTTTTCTTAAAGCATCTAACGTTGAGACGGCATATTTTGATTTAGTGGATTTTAATAGATCTTCTGCATTTTGAACAACCATTGAAATTGGTTTCCAACATTCCTCTCCGACAACAATTGCTCCATCTATTTTTCCGTTTTCTAAGAGGTATTTTAAAAAGGCAGTAACAACTCCTCCATCCTGTCCTTCAATATCACTCTTTCCATAGTAGTATTTTTCAAAAAAGTTTTCTCTTATTTTTATTTGGTATTTCCCAGATGAAACTCTTGGACAAACTTCAAAACACATCCCATTTCCTTTTCTTAAACATTCATCTTTTAATTTTGGCCTATCTTCGAATGTTAATAAGTTATTTGGACATACAACCGTGCAAGTTCCGCATCTTGCACACATATTGCCATCTACAATTTCGTTCAACTTCCATTCATGCATTTTTTCACCAGGTTAAAAGTGTGATTAAATTATTCACACTTTAATGATCTCCATAAACAAAGTATATATAATTTATTATTTGATACGAGTTTGATCAGTTATCAATATTCTACCCATATGCGTATTTATCCCTTTCGATTTTTCTAATTTTTAATATTATTTGTTATCCGCAAATTTTTTTATTTTAATATGTTTATTTTATTCTTTAAGATTCAAAATCTACAACATATAAAGCTTTTATAGCACTTGTCCAATAATACAAAAAAGGTGAACAGGTATGACCTACTTAATACCCTTAATAGAGAGTATTGAGATCTCCATCTACTATACAATAAAAATATCCATAATTGTGTTAATAACGATGTTTTTAGTGAATTATATTATGAATACTGGCATAATGGCTAAATTGAGTTATCATCTATCCCCAATAATGAAAAAGTTAAAAATAAATCCAATCTCTGCCTCTTCAATTTTAGCGTGTTTTTTCAGCCCGACAGTAGGATATTCAATATTAGCTGAGGGCTTAAGGGAAAGAAAGATAACTGAGAAGGAATTAATAGGCACTTCTTTAGCAAATTCATTTCCCTCTGTTCTATCGCATATATTTACTTTTTTTATTCCTGTTGTGATTCCAATATTGGGTTTTACGGGGGTTGTGTTTGTTTTAATAAGATTGGGAGTTGCATTTACAAAAACAATAATTGGATTGATATATTTATCACTACACTCTAAAAGGGACTATTCTGAGATTTTGGATATTAAGAACATGGATCGAAAAGAAAATCTTAGAAAATCATTTAAAAGAACTTTAAAATTTGCAAAGCGATTAATTCCTACAATGTTTTTTATGATGGCATTGGTTATTTATCTCTCTAAAATAGGAGTATTTAACTATATTGAGAAATTTGTTAAACCAATAACAGATCTACTACACTTAAATCCAAATGTTGGAATATTGGCTCTAACAGAAATAGTGAATGTTCAGGCAGCAATAGTTATGGCAGGGGGCTTATTAAAAGAGAATATATTAACATCTAAGGAAGTGATAATCGGATTAATAATTGGAAATGTTTTAACATTCTCAACGAGATATGTTAAACACTCTCTTCCCCTACACATCTCACTGTTTGGATCAAGATTAGGAACGAAAATAGTTATGATAAATGCAATTTTTACACTAATACTTGACATTTTTGTAATAATTGGCCTTTTATTGGTTTGATTTATAATTTATACATGGAATAAAAAATAAATATAAAATAAAATATTCAACTTATTTTTGTTTTTTTATTATCTTTTTGTTATTTTTATGAAATTTTATAGAAATATTTTAAGTTATTATCTCCTCCAAATAACTCGGGATGGAGCATTTTGGCAAAGTCCAGCATATAATTAGAAGGATCCCTTGCTTCCCATACATAGTAATCTGAATGTGATATATAAAACCGTCCTGTCTTAAATGCTTTTAACTCTGCAAACTCTGGACTTATATTAAGAAGCTGCTTTTTATTTGAGATATTTTCATTATAATACCACAGCATTATCACAACATCTGCATTTCTTGCCTTTTCAAAGAACGTCTCCTTATCAACATATTGGAAATCACATTTACAATTTGAAAACACATTTTTTCCATTAAAATCTGCTATCATCTTGCTATAATAACTCTCATTTCCATATATTCCCGGCATATTCCTATACTTCGACCAACTAAATATAACTACCGTTGGTTCAGTTGAGTTCTTAACTTTCTTTATAATATTTTCTCTAACCGAAACAACTCCATTAAACCATTTACATGCATTATCATACGCGTTTTTACCCCAAAACGCAGCTGCAAATTTTATCCACTCAACTCTTCCCATGTATGTCGGCTCTTCGTAAGTATGAAATCTTGATACTGTTATTCCCAACTCTTTTAATTTCTCTTCAACTTCATCTTCACTCTTCCAACCACTTAAAAATACCACATCTGGAGAGAGATTAGCAACCAACTCATAGTTTATATTTCCAGGAGAACCAATATCAACAACCTTTCCCTCTTTATACAATCTTTTAAGTGTAGGGGACTCTTCTATTGCATACTTTGGAGCACCAACTATTGTATTATGATAGGCATGTAATATATCAGCCGTTGAGATAATAGGACAGTAAAAATCAGTAACTATCTTTTTTACAGGAACTTTTATCACTTTTGCTGAAATATTTGGGGTCTTATTATTTCCTTCAACTAATAAGAACTTGTTTCCTTCAGAATCGACAACTAAGCAGTATCCTTCGTTCCAGTGGGGATAAAGTTCAAATTTCTCTGCGAATTTAACAGCAGATGTCTCATTTTGATAATGAGGAGTGTTATTGTTTTTAACACATCCTGAAAGTCCTACTAAAAGACAGACAACCATAAAAGATAAAAAAATATAGATTTTCTTTGCCATAATCTCCCCAAAATTATTTTATATTTTTATAGTTTATTGGCTTCTCATATTTGACTTCTGCATTTATTATTTATTATTTTTTATTTTACATTTTTTAATATTAAATTAATATCATTTCTAATAATGTAATACCACGTAAGATATTATCCCGAATAGATAATATAAAGTTTACTATCCACTTAAAAATATTTAAGAAAACTATTTAAAATTTCTAAACAAAAATAAACTACAAATAAAAATAACTTTACTTAAAACAGCCAATCAACAATCCCAAAAAATATAACTTAGAATACCCAACTCAATAAAATAATAAAAATAAATCAAAAAATTAAAAAATAAATATAAAAACACACCATTGAGATGATTTTTATGTTAAAAGCAGAAAATCTATCAGTTGGTTATGGAAACTATGTGGTGGTTGAGGGCATAAATTTGGAGATAAATAGAGGAGAGATTTTATGCATTATAGGGCCAAACGGAGCAGGGAAATCAACACTCTTAAAAACAATTGCAACCTATTTAAAACCAAAGAAGGGGGTAGTTTATCTAAATGGAAAAAAGATTCATGATTTAAAGCCGAAGGATTTAGCAAAGGAAATGGCTGTTGTTCTAACAGAGAGAGTTAATCCAGGAAACATGACAGGTTTTGATGTTGTAGCGATTGGAAGACATCCATATACCGATCTATTTGGTAGATTGACAGAGAGAGATAAAGAGATTATAATTGAATCGGCAAGAGCAGTTAATGCAGAATATTTGTTGGAGAAGAATTTCTTTGAAATGAGTGATGGAGAACGGCAAAAAATAATGATAGCGAGAGCATTAGCTCAAGAACCAAAGGTTTTAATCTTGGATGAACCAACATCATTCTTAGATGCAAAGCATAAAATTGAATTAACTTTATTATTGAGAAAGTTAGCAGATGAAAAAAATTTAGCTATTGTTGTTACTCTACACGATATTGAACTTGCTTTAAGAATTGCTGACAAGATGGCTTTAATAAAGAATCATAAAGTTATTGCCTATGGATATCCTGAAAATGTTATGAAGAGGGAGATAGTTAATGAACTCTACGATTTAAAAAATGCCAATTATAGTGAGGTTATTGGTTATTTTGAATTGAAAAGCAATCCAATAAAAAATAAAAAAATATTTGTTATATGTGAAGGGGGAACTGGGGCTAATGTTTTGAGGTATTTGGTTAAGAATAGATATGATGTTGTTGTTGGCATCTTGCATAAAAATGATGCTGACTACTTTATAGCAGAGGCAATGGGAGTTAAGATAATTGAGGAAGAGGCATATAAAAAAATATCAGAGGAGAAATTTGAAGAGGCGTTAAAAGAATTAAAAAATTCGGATGTTGTTGTTTATACTGACTTTCCTATGGGAGAGATGAACGAGCTAAATTTAAAGCTTATTGAAGAGGCAAAAAATTTAAAAAAGAGGATGATCTTTTATAGGGAGGATATTTCAGTTTTAAAGGAGATTTAATAATCAAGCTTTATTTTCTTTTCTCCTTTATAGACCAAATATACAACCAATAGCCCTCCCAATATATCCAAAACCGCTCCAATAGGAAGAGGGGAGGCAGGCCTATTTATTCCATAAATATAGTGGATTGGAAGATAATACTTCAATGAAAGGATATGGCATGAAACCATTAAAATAACTCCTAAAAACATTGTTGCTGGAACTAAATATCTATGGTCAGAAGTTTTTATTAATGGTCTTGCCAAGTATGGAGCAATAATTCCAATAAACGCAATTAATCCCACATAAGGAATTATAGCCCCAGTTATAAACGAAGCGAAGAATAAAATTAAAATTCGTGTCTTTTTTATATCCAACCCAAAACTTTTCGCATACTGTTCTCCAAACAGTAGGGCGTTTAAGGACTTTATCAAAAACATAACTCCAATAATAAATATAATTGAGCATATTGTCATTGGAATAATATCTCCCAAAGTTATCTTAGATAAAGAACCAACTGTAAATCCCCAATACTCTTGAATCTTCAACTCTTCAGCATTTGCAATCAAATAAGCTCTTAACCCCATAAAGAAATAACTCAGCAATAAAGCAACAATTATAACTCCATTTGCCTCTCTAACTCTCAAAGCAATGATAATCAGCAAGATCATTGAAAAGATTCCTCCACACCATCCAGCAACTAAAATACTTTTCTCTCCAAAAATCTCAAACAGATGTGAAAGGGAATCAACAAATATAACCAGTGCAACAACCATTAAAACTCCAGAGGAGATTCCAGTTGTGTATGGGGAAGCTAATAAATTCCTAAATAGCGTTTGAAGCATTAATCCAGCTACTGACAACGTTAAACCTATAAGAACCGCTCCAATTATTGGGGGTAGTCGAATATCTTTTATTATTATATCCTTAAACTTATCTCCTGTAGTTCCTGTTAATAGAAAATCTACTATATCTTTTAAAGTTATTAAATGAGTATCACCAGCCAGATATAGGGCAGTAAATGGCAATATTAAAGATAAAACAAATAAAATTGATAAAATTCCAACTCTATTCATTTAAATCCCCATTTTTCTTATTTTTAAATATATAAGAATTGCTATTGGTGATCCGATTATTGAAAGAGGACAGAGTAAAGGAAGAACATTAGTCGATGATATTAAAACTCCTGGGCTTGTTAATATGTCTGCAACAACTAAAAATACAGCTCCTAAGAGCATAGTTATTGGAATTACATAGATATGTTTGGAAGTTCCACAGATCATTCTTGCAAGTATTGGGCATGTTATTCCAATAAATGCAATAGGCCCAGTAAATGCTACAACCGTTGCAGTTAAAACGCAGGAGAGAATAATAAGCCACGTCCTTAAAGATTTTATATCAACTCCTACACTGATCGCATACTTCTCCCCTAATAAATTTGCATCCAATTTTTTTGATAGAAAGATGTAGGTTAAAATTGAGAGTGGAATTATAATTAAAGCCATTATAATTATCATATCCCATGTTAGATTATTTACTGAACCCATTTCCCACATCAAAAAGCTTGAAAGATCGCTATTTTCCTCTCCAATGTAATTTCCTAAATAAATAACAATAGTGGAAAATCCTGCAGCAATTGATCCGATCATTAAACCGCAAATTAACAAAGTTGAGACCTGTTTAACAACTCTTGCAATATTTATTACTACAAACATCGTTATAAATGCCCCAATATATGCAGATATTATAAATCCATAGATGTTATGAGGAATCCCCAATTTAAAGAGCATGTAGGTAAATATATATAAAACAACACCCAAAGATGCTCCACTTGCAACTCCCATTAAGTAGGGATCTGCCAATGGGTTTCTAAAATAGCCCTGCATTAAAATCCCTGCCAATGCAATGGCAATCCCAGCAACAACTGCTCCAATAGTTCTCGGTAATCTTAGATAAAATATGATTCTATCTTTTATTTGATTTCCAGTTGTTCCCTTAATAAAGTAATTTACCAATTCTTTATTTTTTATAGGGATAGTTCCTAATTTTATGCTATAAATAGAAGAAACTATTAAAAGCAAACTTAAAATTGAGATAATTGCTAAATATCTTTTAACTTGCATGATTACACCCAAAACATTAAAAATTTTGTTTTATTTTATCTTGTTGTATTATTGTTTGTTTTATTTTAAGTATTATGTGGAATTTTTATTTTCTAATATCTTAATTTCTAATATATTCTATGATTTTTTATTATTTTAGCATGTTTATTTATTAAATAACCATTTATTCATTAATTTATTAGTTTTATTATAAAATTTGTTGATATATTATTAAAACATTAAATAAAAATTTATATAGAACAACTATGTAAAGATAAATGAACTAAATATAAAGATCACTTTAAGTTAAAATTTAATAAAACTAACGGAGGGAGTGAAATGAAAAAATTTCTTACCTTTTGCATATTGTTTGTAGTAGTTTTTATGAGTATGTTGTCAGGATGCGTAAATAGCGAGCATCCCAATAATAACATTATAAATTCAACATCATTATCCCACAGCACTATAAATATCACAAAAAATATAACAAACTCCCAAATAAAAACACCTATTGTTGAATATGCAAAAAATTTTAAATTAACATATTATGATAAAAATGGAAATGAAGTAAATCCCTACACTAATGGAGATAAGTGGGCATACAAAGTGTTAATTGATGCATTAGGTCAGAAATTCCTATTAAAAAATGCATCTGAGCCAGTTCCAAGCTGGGCAAAAGAAAAGTTGGGAGACAATTTTAAAGTTATAAATGTTCCATTAAAGAGAGTAGTGGTAATGAGTTCAACTGAAATTGCATTAATGGAGGCCATAAACAACGACGGTTCAGTTATAGGATCAGTTAAAGGAATAATGTGGGGAAAAGCATACAAGTGGTATTTTAATAACATAAAAGAAGGATTGGAAAATGGATCAATAATCGATGTTGGTTCAACAAGTAATCCAAACTGGGATAAGATCATTGAACTCAAACCACAGGTTATATTTGTTTACCCCGGCTATGATGGAAATAAAGTCATATCAAAATGTAAAGAGTTAGGAATTACCTACGTTGCAGATGCAGAATATTTGGAAAACGATCCACTTGGTAGATGTGAATGGGTTAAAATGTTTGCCGCCTTCTATAACAAAGAACCAGAAGCAAAAAGATACTTTGATAAAATAGTGGATAACTGTTTAATGGTTATGAATAAAACTAAAAACTGTCCAAAAGTTACAGTTGCATGGGGTTATAATTCACAATGGGGATGCTATGTTCCTGAAAACAACTCCTACGTTGCCAAAGAGATAACAATATACTGCAACGGAGATTACATCTTTAAAGATCTAAATGGAACAGGTAGTGCAAAAATTGACTACGAGACGTTTGCTGAGAGGGCAAGAAATGCAGATGTCTGGGTTATTCCTTCGAGTGTAAAATGGCTCACAACGTTTAAAAAAGACAATCCTGGTTATGAAACATTTAAAGCAGTTAAAAATGGTAGAGTATTTTGTGAGAGTGAGGATTATTGGCAACTTGGATTATTAAAAACTGACGAAGTTATAATGGATTTAGCAACAATAATGCATCCCGAAGCATTCAAAGGAAGAAAAACACACTTCTTCCTAAAATATAATATAGAAAATAACACTGCAACACCATTCATTGCTAAATAATATTTCATTTATTTATAAGTTATTGATTTAATTTATTTTCAAATTTTTTAAATTTGTGTTTTAATTTTGTGCAAATAATATTTTTTGCTTATATAACCTCAATTATTAGCTTTCAAAATTATTCTTTTATTCTCTACTAATTAATTTTTACACCAACTCTATTTATAATAATCCTGAATGTTTAAATGATAAATGCTAAAAAATGATTTATTTAATATTATTATTTAATACATAATTTACTGCAATACCCTAATTAGTAAGATTATACGGATTGATTGTATCTTTGCTATAAGATTTTTAATGACTAAATGTAATCTTCTATCCATTCCAAAATTTTACAATTGAATAAATTGGTGAAAAATTATGAGAAAATTTTGTATTTATGGGAAAGGAGGTATTGGAAAATCTACAACTGTGAGTAATATAGCAGCAGCGTTGGCAGAAGATAAAAAGAAGGTCTTGGTTATTGGTTGTGATCCGAAGGCAGATACGACAAGAAATTTAGTTGGGAAAAAAATTCCAACAGTTTTAGATGTTTTTAGAAAAAAAGGAGCAGAAAATATAACATTAGAGGATATTATCTTTCAGGGCTTTGGAGGTGTTTATTGCGTAGAAAGCGGAGGGCCTGAGCCAGGAGTTGGCTGTGCTGGAAGAGGAGTTATAACCGCAGTAGAGATATTAAACAAATTAAATGCATTTGAAAGATTAAATCCCGATGTTGTGATTTATGATATTTTGGGAGATGTAGTGTGTGGAGGATTTGCAATGCCCTTACAGAAACACTTAGCCGATGATGTTTATATTGTAACAACATGCGACCCAATGGCAATATACGCGGCAAATAACATATGCAAGGGGATAAGAAGATATGCGAATAGAGGAAAGATCGCGTTAGGAGGGCTTATATACAACGAAAGAAGTGTTATAAACGCTCCTGAGATTGTTGAGAATTTCGCCGAAAAGATTGGAACCAAAGTTGTTGGAAAAATCCCAATGAGCGATCTTATTACAAGAGCAGAGATCTATAAAAAGACCGTTATTGAATACGCCCCAGATAGCGAAGTTGCAGAGAATTTTAGAAAACTTGCAAAGGCAATTTATAAAAATAAAAACAAAGTTGTCCCAAATCCACTAACAGAAGAGGAATTAGATAAGATTTCTGAAAATATAGATGAGTTAATAAAGCAGAATTATAATAGATAATTTCCATTAACAAAAATAAAAAAACTCCTTATCCCTAAAATTTTTAATATAAATTAATTTTTATTAGATTATAACTCTCAATTTCAAAAATATGATATTGATCAATTATAAGCATTTGATATACCAATGTCAGTTAATTTGCTCTTTTAGAACTAACTAATGTCCAAATCTGTTTTAGTATGATTTAATCAGTTTTAGCTTATTTTTTTAATTATGACTATTTCTCTATTTATATCGCAAAATGTGCTGATTTTAACTATGTTGAGAATTTTGATAGGTATTGTTATGAAGAAGTTCCATTTCCATCACGAAACGTGCTTATTTTAATTAAGAATAGAGTATTTAATTTAAGGTGTCTAAAAGTTTCCATCACGAAACGTGCTTATTTTAATGAGTTTCCAGATGAAATGGAAATTGAATTTGAAGGGGTTAATGAGTTTCCATCACGAAACGTGCTTATTTTAATTGAACAAATATGGATGCAAAATAGGAAATATAGAAGTTTCCATCACGAAACGTGCTTATTTTAATACGAAGTAAAGCAAGAAGCGAAGTATTCCCTAAAAAGGGCGTTTCCATCACGAAACGTGCTTATTTTAATTTCCTTTATGCTAAATTCAAAATAGTTTGTGATTAAAAAGTTTCCATCACGAAACGTGCTTATTTTAATTTTGAGTAAAAATTTGTTTAAACAAAAAAATGATATGTTAAGTTTCCATCACGAAACGTGCTTATTTTAATCAAACAATACAAGACATTTTAAACGACTATAACAAATTTACTAGTTTCCATCACGAAACGTGCTTATTTTAATGTTTGGGTTTTCTTTTAGATCAAAGCCGTATTTTCTAAATATGTTTCCATCACGAAACGTGCTTATTTTAATTAAATTAAAGCTAATTTTCAAAATAACAAAAAAATATTTGTTTCCATCACGAAACGTGCTTATTTTAATAGGACAATTTTTCTTAATTTTATTATAGTATTTTTACTGATATTTATAGTTTTCTACACTATAACTTTTCTACCCCCAAATAACCCCTTTTCTTTATAAACCCTATAACAAAGAAATTTAAACTTCTATCTAAAAAACAACAATAAATAATTAATAAAAACATAAAATATAATTACCCAACCGTGGATTTCTAAAAACAATATTAAATAATCAAAAACTCTAAAAAAACTCCATAAATAAAAACATCAAAATATAAGAAACAATAAAATAAGCCACCCCTTCGAAACCCACTAAAAACAAATAAAAAACAAAAATTAAGACAAAAAACTCAAAACACAAAAAAACAAAAACAAACAACAAGATAAATAAAAAAAACAAACAGTCCATATATTCGATAATATTAATGTTAGAGGCATAACTTATATATACTCAATGTTTTAAAATTTGTCATTAATAATAATGATAAATTATTGGTGGCAGCATGCTTAAAAAAATCGCAAGGAAGAAGTGTATTCATGCGATGCTTGTTTATACCGGTGGGTGTAATGCATGTGATATTGAAGTAGTTAACGCAGTGTTTTCTCCGTATTATGATGCAGAGCAGTATAATGTTTTTCTTACGTTTAATCCGAGGGAGGCGGACATCTTAATAGTCACAGGATGCGTTACTAAGGTGGTTGCTGAATCGCTGAGGCAGATATATGAAAAGATTCCAGAACCAAAGGCAGTTATTGCCGTGGGTGCGTGTGCTTTAATGGGAGGCGTCTATAAAAATATAGGTGGAGATCTTGGAACTTCGGAGTTCATTGCTGGCCCTGTGGAGAATATTATTCCAGTGGATGTTAAAGTGCCGGGATGTGCTCCGAGACCTGAGGATATAATATCTGGAATAGTTAAGGCAATTCCTAAGGTTATCGAGGGAAAATAAACTTAATAAAGGTAAAAACTTTGTGTTAATGTTTTAGTTATTAAGTATTATATGCAAATATGCAAAAAAATTGAAATCATGAATTTGAGGGATATTATGATTAGCGAGGTTTTTTCGGTTTTGGGAATTCCAGCATTGGCATTTGCAATCTCCACATACATTCCTGGCATTCAAAGAAAGATAGAAGCGAGAATACAGCAGAGAATTGGGCCAAATATTTTATCTCCCGGATTTTGGTCGGTTTTTAAATTTATCTTTAAGGAAGTAAAACTTCCTGATGCCAGCTTGCCTCGTTTATATAACTTACTTCCTCTTCTTTCTATCGCTGTGCTGTGGATTATTTTGGCAATAACATCGTTAACATCGTTTCATATATTATCAAATGAGATCGGTATTGTTGGGCTTTTAAAGTTAGAGGAGATGATGTATGTTATTCTTGGTTCTTTGTCTTTTTCTATAATGGGATGGAGGATGCCATATATTGATGAATGTAAAGGAACACCATTTATAAAAACGTTGAAAATATCACTTGAACAGTTAGGAGCGATCAGAAGTTTTAAAATGATAACCATCGGATCCTTTCCTTTTTATTTAGCAACATTTCTCCCATTCATTCAAAAAAAGAGTATTTTTTTAAAGGATATTGTTGGAGAGCCATTTTTATTATCACTTGCGGGGATTTTTGGAGCAGTTTGTTATTTTATAGGGTATTTAATAATGATAAAAGAGTATCCATTTTCAATAACGCATACTAAGGCGGATGTTATTGAAGGGCCAACGATGGAGTTGATTGGAAGGTATAGAGCGATCTATTTGGCAAGCACTGAACTTTTAATGATAACACTCGGTAGTTTGTTTGCAACTCTGTATTTAGGAATTGCTCCTGATATAAATAATCCTATCACTATTGTTGAAAATTTGGCTATTGCGGTGATCTTTCCAATATTAGCAACGTTTGTTAGGGCATTTTCTCCTGTTCTATTATTTAAGCAGATATATCCGATTTCCTACGTGGCAACGTTGATCGGTGTAATTGGTTTTGTCTTTGCATTACTCGGTTGGTAAATTGAGCTTAAAATTTCCTTTTAAAATTCTATCTTTTAAGTCGTTTGCTAATTTTAGAGCTCTCTTTCTATCTGATTGCCTGCATGTTATTGGAATTCCACATATAGATCCGAGTTTTGTTTCAAAAACATTGTAGGGGCAGATATTACAAACTCCACATCCAAAACAATCTTCTGTTATTTTTATTTTACCATTTTCTCGTTTTATAGCGAGAGTAGGACAGTTCTCTTCGGCTATACAATTATTGCAGTTTTTACAGTTTTCTTGCTTTATTTTTGGCCTTAGGTCTACATTTTCCCAGACCTCTGCATAATTTCCAATATCTATTATTTCTCTTCCAAAAATATTCACGAGAGGTAGCGCAATATCTTTATCAAGCTTTTTTAGAGCATTTATATGGTTTTTAACGTATATTGGAATTGCTATTGTGTTATATATCTCTACTCCGTTTGATGTTATAAACCCTCCTAAGTAGTAGGGATCCATTTCCTTCATATCTGCTGAGATCATTAAATTTGGCTTATCTATTGAGGATCTTGTTCCAAATCCTAATATTAACCCTTCAGCTCCATTTAAAAGTGCTTTTTTTCCAATTATGTCTTTTTCATTTTTTATATTCATATTTTCAAGTGGATTGAACATTCCACATCCAGAAAAAGAGGCCTCCCCTTTTTTTATTGGCAATCTGTGGAATATGGTGTTGATTTTGTTATCTGACGTGTTTGTAATTGCAGTGTAATTTTTAAATGCCATTCTTGTCCCTAACATTTTAGCCGTTGGTAGATCTTCAAGTTTTATTTCATTTTTATATATTTTTCCCTCACATATGGCTTTTGCTTCAAAACTTTTTCCTTTAACAAGATCTTTAAATAAAAATCCAACTTCTCCGTAAAATATCGCATCAACCTTTCCTAAAAATTCATTGGGGCAAATTCCAACTGTCCCTTTTATATCGTTTAAGTAGATCTCTTCTGCTCTCTTGAACGTTTCATTGAATGGAATATGAAAGATCCCAGCAGTTCCGGACATTATTCCGCATGTTGCTGAGGTTACAATATCCACTTCTTCGAGTTTTTCTTCTTCATTGTTTCTTATGTATTTTTTCAATTCTTCAATAGTTATGACATTTACCACTTTTAGCCACCTTTTTTCATTTTCTTACACATTTCTAATAATCTCTCTATCCTTTCTTCTGTTGGAGGGTGTGTTGAAAAGAGTTTCGCAATAAAATCCTTTCTAAAAGGATTTACAATAAACATGTGTGCAGTTGCGGGATTTCCTCTTTCCATTGGATGGATTTCTACACTTTTCTCTAATTTTGCGAGAGCATTTGCTAACCATAAGGGATGAGTTAGTTTTGCTCCTTCTTCATCTGCATAAAACTCTCTCTGTCGTGAAATGGCAAATTGTATTAAAGCAGCGGCAATTGGTGCTAATATCAACAGTAAAATCGTTCCAATTAACTCCAACGGATTGCTGTCTTCCTCCTCAGCAACGAAAAAGATCCCTCCCCAGTAAAGCATCCATTGTGCTATATATATAATTGCTCCTGCTAATGTTGCAACTACTGTGCTTAATAATATATCTCTATGCTTTATATGCCCAATTTCGTGTCCTATAACCCCCTCCAATTCCTCTGGAGATAAAACCTGCAATATTCCCTCCGTTACTGCGACCACGGCATTATCTGCGTTTCTTCCTGTTGCGAACGCATTTGGAGTAAGGGTTGGCACTATCGCAACTTTTGGTTTTGGAAGCCCTGCTTTTCTTGCGGTTCTTTCAACTATTTGATGTAGCCAAGGCATTTCGTTTTCATCAATAATTCTTGCGTTATAACTCATTAAAACAAATTTATCACTCATATAATATGCTATGATGTTCGGAATTAACGCTAAAAATATCGCGATCAATGGATGGATGTGTAGTAGTAGACATATGATATAGATCAATGCCACAAGAAGAGCCATTAAGAAGTATGTTTTTATAGTTTCCAACATAATCGCACCTTTTAATTTTATCTTATTTTTTACAGCATTTTCCGATTATTGTTGTATCTAAAATAAAAATTTTATGCTGCTTAATGTTTGCTTATATGATTATATATTTAAAATAATTATAAAATATAAGGTTTTTTCTCTTATCAATGTTCCTTTTATTTATATTTTCATTTTACATTTGACTATTAAAATTAACAAATAAAGCTGATTTTTCAATTTAATTTCTTATAAAAATTAATAGAAATGAAATTAAAAAATAAAAGTTAAAATTAAAATTTCATTGTTTGAATTTGCATTTAACACTTTCTAAGTCCCCTCCTCTTTTATATGAGAGGAGTATTTTTATTTCTCCTTTATCTGCACTTCTATTTAGGGGAAATATAAGTGGAGGATTTAACATTGGTGTTTGGCCAGAGACACAGTCCTCATTTAATATGGTATAGGTTCTTAACTTTATTCCGAGATTTTCTGCTCTTTCTTCTGCTTCTAATGTTATGTTATATTTAACCTCAAGAGGATTTACTTTATAAAAATCTACCTCTTCGTATATTATCTCTTCTGAGATCTCCTTAGATGTTATCTCTTCATCATAGTAAGGATGATTTAGTTTTGCATCTACAAGTTGAATTGTTGTTATGGCTTTTTGAGGGATTATTTTAGTGTTTTCTTTTAAATAACCTCTTTTTATTATTGAGTTTAAGACATTTACTTGTGGTTCGGTTATCAGGGCAGTATCTAACAGTTCCGCTACGATTACATCTGCTTTTTCTTTAAAGTTGTAAAGTGAAGCATCTCCCTCGATAACTTCAATATTTTTAAAACCATTAATAGATACATTTTCTTTTGCATATTCATAAGTAAATGGATCCAGTTCAATTGCATAAACTTTCTTTGCTTTTTTTGCTGAGATCATTGCAAGAATCCCTGAGCCGGTTCCAAGATCGTAAACAACTTCTCCTCCTACCAATGTGTTTTCTATCGCTTCTTTAAATATTGCTAATCTTTCATAGTCGGTTAATAAAGAGTAGTGCCATTGAGGAACTTTTAACCTTAATTTGTTTTTTGCTAAACCCATGATCTCCCTTTGTATTCACTTATTTTTACATCTCTTTTCTTTTTCAAATTGCTTTATCCCAATATTATCTTTTTATATTATTTTATTATCATTTTATTGTTTTGTTGATATTTTGTTATATTGGTACATTATACTGATATTTAGGATTGCGTAATATATCCGAGAGTATTTTTCAGTTTTTACGAAAATGAAAAAATATATATACTGTATAGTTAATAGTATTATTATGTGGGGGCATTAATTTACCTATTTTAGATTCTTAAATTTAATGCACTGGCAAATTAGTTAATAGTGGGGGGAGGGGATTTACGCTTTGAGCCATTTAAACCGAATTTGCTACCTCTCTACTTACTGTTTAAATTAATTTAATCCTTTTACTTTTTTACGTCTGCAATATCTAAACTAAAAAATAAACATGTAAATTATATAAACCCAAATAAAAAAGTAATTGTATAAATGTAATTGTATACCCAATTAATCACATACTTAAATAATTAAATGATAAGCATAATTGTTGAATTAATCCCTTATCATTCCTCTCTCTTTTTGCCATTTTCTTCTCAGTGAGAGTATACATCCTCCTCCTCTAACACCCCCAATTGGAACCTTTGGCGTTCCAAGACAGTTCATACATCTTGCCATTACCGAAGCCCCAAGTGCCAAACCATCTTCAACAAATACAACATTCTCCTCAACATTATCCCATATATTTAACGTTTTAAGTTTTTCAACAATTAGCTCAGGTTTCTTTCCAGTAATTCCTGCCCTTCCTGTAATTCCGATTGCAGATTTCTCATTTATTAGGTTTTTTTCATATGCCAACTTTACCAATCTCCTAACAACTTCACTCATAACGTAATCTAAACAACACAATAGAGTAGGAATATCGCTTTTCTCTACCAACTCCCTACCTAATTCTTCCAATTTTACAAGATCACTTCCATTTTCTCCAACATCACAACCTATCAACGTAGTTCCAGCTTTTTCAGCTGCTTTTGGATCTACGGGAACAGTTCCAAATCTCTCAACATCTTTAGGAACTTCTTTGATAATTATATACTTGTGCATTTTTTCTGCGTATTCTTTTGCTAACTCCTCATTTGGCTTTCCTTTTACATCTGAGAGATCTAACGCTGCTCCTGTCTTTTCATCTATCTTTCCAGATCCTCTCGCGATAGCGTCAGCGATCGCTCCTGCTAATCCACAGAGGTTTCCGATGACTTTTGCATAGGGAAGTGTATCGTTGGTAATTCGTCCTGCTAATGTGGTTCCAAAGTCAATACTCATACATGGATTTCTAAAATCGACATCAGTCCACTTGCTTCCAACTTTTATTCCTGCGGTTACAAGTTCTCCTTCCATTTCGTTTGCAACAACCTCTTTACCTGTTGGAGGTAAGACACCAGTAACTGCTCCATCAAAGATAATTTTATCTAAAAAAGAGTATTTATCGAATGGTTTTGGTATCTGATCTTTTGTCATTGCAGGAGTCATCTTCGCTGGTGGAACCCCTGCCTTCATACATCCTTGGGCTAATGCAATGATCATCTCTCCAACTTCTTCGGGAGATGCAAAACCAGCAGTAACCCCTGTACTTCTAACAACAAAGTGTAAATCATCTACTGTTAACCCCGCCTTTTTTAAACTTTCCAGTAGAACTTCTTTAACCATATCCGAGACGGCTTCTCTTGTTAATTTAACCCCCCAAAGTGTTTCTCCAAAGACCTCTTCTCCTTTTTTTGGTGGCCTAACATCTCTTGTCATTTTTACGTGCTTGCTAACTATGTATGTTTTACCTGTCTCCATATTGGTTGCGGTAATGATCGATTTGGTAGTAGTGTTCCCAAGTTCCACTGATGCGACAATATAGTAGGGATTTCTTTTTAATTCAATTAGATCAACGCTTTGGGATTTTGCATAGGCAATTTTTGGCTTCTTTTTGAATATTGAAGATATTACATCAAATATTCCCATACTATCTCCCCCTTTCCTCACTAACTGTTTAGATCTTCTTGCTTCTATTTAGTTTATTTTTATGTTTATTTTATTTATTTTTATTTTTGTTGTTTATAAATATTTGGCTATAATATCTCCTTTACAAGTTTTTTTGATAGGGCAATAATTGAAACTATTGGGGGAAGTCCAAGTGTCTCTTTGAAAAGTGAAGCATCACAAACATAAAGCCCTTCCTTAACCTCAAATTCATCAACAACCAAACTTAAACTTCCCCCTGGATGAGATCCTCTTGGATGTGTTGAATAGATCTCCTCCACTCCAAGTTTATGGAGATATTTTGATCCCTTACTAATTCCTCTCGCTAATGTTTTAAAATCCTCCTTTGTTATTTCTTTTTTGAGTTTGTTTTCTAATACAATGCCATTATTTTCGTCCTTTATTTTGATCATGATCCCAACAACATCTTTTTCTTTAAGTTCTTTTGTTTGGTTATCTTCCCCTATTTTTGTGATTTCGTTATAGAGTAGTTGAGAGTAGTGTGTAGTGAGTATAAAATTTTTATACTGTTTGCACATTAGCATTGAAATATCTTTATTTAAATAACTGTCCTTTAAAATTCCCCCGATTGTTATAAAAATGTCTACAAATAGGTTTTTTCCAATGTTATCATCATTAATAACTTTTTTTAAGAGTCGTGGGGAGTTAATTCCCCCTGCTGAGATGATGAGATGTTTAGTTTTTATAGATCGGCCTTTTTTATCTCTAACTACCCAACAATCGTTTTTTTCAATACTTATGGTGTTGAAGTTCGATATTATTTTAGCATTAGATTTTTTTAGGTAGTTTATTGGAGTCCACTTCGCTTCACATAGTTTTTTTGCACACATTCCACATTTTTTACATCTATCAAAATTAATAAATTTTTCCATTTTTTTAAAACCCAAATCAGCAAATTTTCTGTCAATATCTCTTAAAAAATCATCGCTTGGGGATCTTATGTGCAATTCTTCCCATATTTCAGAGTATATTGATTTATTTATTTTATAGCCCTTTATTTTGGTTTTTATTGCATTTCCTAACGAGTAGATTCCACTACCCCCCACACCGCAGATATAATTTACTTCAACATTTTTTCCTTCAGATATGTATTTTGGTTTATCTCCTTTTTCAATGATCGCTATTCTACAATTCTCTCCGTATTTTTCTCTTAATTCTTTTGCTATTGTAGATCCTGCCACTCCAGAACCGATAATTACAAAGTCCTCCATTTTTACACCGATGATGCTTATTGCAAGAGATTAATAAAAGAGTTAATAATATTAAGTGATGATATTTATAAGCAATTAATATTAGTATGTTGTTTAAAAAAATTAATAAGAAAGTAAAGATAAAATAAAAAATCGATAAAAAATTTAAGTCAATTATTATTTTTTTTATTATATTGCCTCTTTAGATAATTTTTACCATTTGATCTTCATTCAATATCCTCAAATTCATCAAATTTTCTTTTTCTTCTTTTTATAAGGTAAAAGATAACCCCACATACAATTACAATTCCTATTACTGCATAGATTGGATTAAAGTTCTCTTCCTCTTTTTTCTCTACCCCTATGTGAAATGTTTTTGAGAGGTTGTATTTTTTATGGTAATCATCAAAATAAGAAACTTCAACATTTAACGTTAGATTTCCAAATTTATTTATTTTAAATACTGCCGTGTCGTAATCGTCTTCATCAAGATCTCCTATATATCTTGTGTAATTTTTATTATCTATATTTAAAATCATTACGCAATGCTTAATTTTTGAATTTCCTCTATTTGCAATTCCTACGGTCAACTCTACATAATCTCCCTTGTTTTCTACATCGTCTAAATAAATAAATGGTTGATCTGGATATATCTTCTTTAAAACTCTTATATTTATTGGAATAGTTGTATTGTATCTGTTTCCATCTTCTCCTGTCCAATACAACTCTGCATTGATTGAATATATTCCATCCTCTATTTCAGGTATCGCATATAACTCAATAGGAATAGTTTTCTGCTCTCCTGCATTTAAACAACCTAAATACACTGAACTTCCACCTAATACATTGATCTTTTCATTTCCTTTAAGATAAATGCTTAGATATTTTGCAGTTCCGGTTCCGTCATTTTTTATAGTTATGTGTATAAATTTACTCCTGCCGGGTGTTATGGAGGTGTTATCAACATTTATTTCAAAGTCGGCTTTTCCGTAGATTGGTAGGTAGTATATTTTTGTTAGTTGGTAGTGGTTTGTTATTTCTTTTCCGTTTTCGGTTTCTACTTCATCGTAGTTTACTTTTATGTCTATTTCATAGTTGTTTGAGGGAGCGTTTTCATTAACATGGAGTTTAAAGTGAACGACCTCCGATTCCCCAATGTTCAAATGGCTAATATAAACCCTCCCTTTCACAGGATTAACTTGCTTTAACTCAAAAGGATAATGCGGTTTAATCTCAACCACAATATTTTTAAGTTCATGATTATAATTATCATTCGTAACCTTAACCCACAAATCCACATCATCCCCAGGATGAATAACACTCGGCTGATACTCAACCTCCCCAACCTGCAAACCAAAG